>Ga0134128_10000160_pt1 | contig 95826 bp, 71 predicted proteins | sample KB31754_FD_96462 | JGI IMG/M metagenome (GOLD analysis project Ga0134128, IMG submission 96462) | Terrestrial soil microbial communities with excess Nitrogen fertilizer from Kellogg Biological Station, Michigan, USA - KB3-175-4 | ecosystem: Environmental > Terrestrial > Soil > Unclassified ... | reverse complement strand
TTTAACAGATAACAGTTCAACTAACTTACTCACCGCGTAATCTATCTCTTCCTTAGTATTGTATTTGCTGAAAGAGAAGCGCACCGAAGGGCGTGTTACATCTACACCCAAGCCACGCAATACGTGCGAGCCCTGGTCGCTGCCGGAAGAACAGGCACTGCCGCCCGAAGCTGCAATACCTTGTATATCTAAGTTGAATAACAGCATTTCAGCATCGTCGCTTGGAGGCAGGTGTACATTAAGCACCGTGTACAGGCTGCTTTCGCCAATTTCTCCGTTAAACTCAACACCTGGAATGTTTTTTTTCAGTTCCTCGATCATGTAATTTTTTAAGCCGCGAATGTGTGCTTGATGTTCTTCCATTTCCCTGAAACAAATTTCAAGGGCTTTGGCCAAACCGATAATTCCGTAAACGTTTTCTGTACCGCCCCGCATATTACGCTCTTGCGCCCCACCGTGAATAAGCGGTTTTAATTTAATGGCATGGTTTACATACAAAAAGCCAACCCCTTTAGGCCCGTGGAATTTGTGTGCAGCACAGGTAACCATATGCACTTTTATGTTGCGCAAGTCCATCGGGAAATGCCCCATGGTTTGCACCGTATCACTATGAAAAATAGATTCATATTTCTCGCATAATTCGCCAACCTTTTTAAAGGGAAGTAACGTTCCAATTTCATTATTTGCGTGCATCAATGATACCAATGATTTTGGATTGGCAGCCAATAATTCTTCCAGATGTTTCAGGTCTACATTGCCTTTTTTATCAACGTTTACCCAGCTTAGTTTTATTTTACCTGCTTTTTCAAGTTCGCTAAGCGTGTGCTCTACAGCATGATGTTCTATTTTAGACGAGATGGCATGTTTAATTCCATAGGTATCAATTGCCTTCACAATGGCCATGTTATCAGCTTCTGTACCACCTGAAGTAAAGAATATTTCTGCCGGTGTAACGTTTAAAAGCTTGGCGACTGTTTTTCGCGCACCTTCAATTGCTGAGCGGGTTTTGCGCCCAAATGCATGAATAGACGAGGGATTTCCAAATTCTTCTTTCATATAAGGAAGCATAGCTTCGAATACTTCGTTATCTAATTTGGTGGTGGCTGCGTTATCAAGATAAACTTTCATAGCATGAATTTATAGACTACAAAAATACGATGTTTATTTCGTATTTCATTTGTTTATATAATAGGTTTTTTACGTTAGGGATTGTAGTGGAAAGCCTTTTATAGTAATCTATAAAAGCTTGAAACGTAAAGCCCGGCGGCGCAGAGATTTCTCACATTCGTTCGAAATGACAAAGGCGCCGAACGCCCGGCTAAATAGTTTTAAGATTCTGAATGAAGCTAAGTGTTTTGTTAATTTCGGAGAACATGATCTTATCATGTTCTATAAATTTAACGTGTTTGCGGTAATCGGCTACCGTTTTTTCAATGATAGGAGATGATTTTACAGGCTTCCTGAACTCGAGTGCCTGCGCAGCGTTCATAAACTCGATAGCGAATATCTTATATACGTTTTCTATCACCTTGTAGCATTTTGTAGCAGCGTTGGCCCCCATAGAAACGTGGTCCTCTTGTCCGTTTGAAGAAACAATACTATCGACCGAAGCAGGTGAGCACAATTGTTTATTTTGGCTCACGATAGAAGCAGCGGTATATTGAGGAATCATGAAACCGGAGTTAATGCCGGGCTTTGCCACTAAAAACGGCGGCAGGTTGCGAATGCCTGAAATAAGCTGATAGGTACGCCTTTCAGAAATATTGCCTAACTCGGCTATACCCATAGCTAGATAATCTAAACCGAGGGCAAGAGGTTGTCCGTGGAAATTACCACCAGAAATGATTTCATCTTCATCAGGAAAAACAGTCGGGTTATCAGTAACTGAATTGATCTCTGTCTCCATGATTTGCTGCACATGCCTCACTACATCTTTGGTTGCCCCATGCACCTGCGGAATACAGCGAAACGAGTAAGGATCCTGGACCCATTCTTTTTTCTGCGTAATAAGTTTACTGCCTTTTAAATAATTTCTAACAGCTTTAGCGGTTTCAATTTGCCCTAGATGAGGGCGTACATTCTGAATTAGCTCACTGAAAGGATTGATTCTTCCCAGGAAAGCGTCAACAGCTAAAGCGCCCGTGAAATCAGCCAATTTATTAAGATGATTGCTTTTTATGATAGTCCACACTCCGTATGAGCTCATAAATTGTGTGCCGTTTAAAAGCGCTAGTCCTTCTTTCGATTGAAGTTTGATAGGGCTTAGTTTTAACTTTTTATAGAGGTTTTCTGTGCTCGTTTTTTTGCCTTGATAATATACTTCGCCCAAACCAAGCAAAGGCAATGTTAGATGTGCCAGGGGAGCCAGATCACCGGAGGCACCCAATGAGCCCTGCTGATAAATGACCGGAAGAATATCGTTATTATAGAAATAAAGGAAACGGTTGGCAGTGTCTATGCTTACGGCAGATTTTCCATAAATAAAGTTACGGATTTTAAGCAACAGCATGATTTTTACAATTTCCTGAGGGACTTCTTCGCCCAGGCCGCAGGCGTGCGATTTAACTAAATTTTCCTGGAGTTTTTGTAATTCATCATTTGGAATGATCACATCACAAAGAGAGCCAAAACCTGTGTTTACACCATAAATAGGTTCTTTTTGCGTGGTTTGTTTTTTATCTAACCAGGCGCGGCAGGTTTTTATATTTTTAATGGCCTCTGCTGAAAATTCAAGTTTTGCGTTGCCTGCAATTATTTTTTCTACATCAGAAATGCTGATGTGTTTATTCGGATTTAAAGTAAAAATCATGGGAGCAAAGATAACAGAAAAGACAAAAGGTTTGAGCAATAAGATTGCTCCGTTCTTTCCAATAACAGCCTTTAGGCTAAGATCTCATCGAAGCAAGCACAAACATATGCTATCATTTCTTCATTAATCATCGGCGTTACGCCAATCCAGAAAGTGTTATTTACAATGATATCTGTATTTACCAAATCACCGACAACGCGATAGTTTACATTTTTGAAATAAGGTTGTTTTCTTAAATCGCCGGCAAATAATAAACGTGTTGCGATCTTTTTATCGTTTAGTTTTTGCACTAAATCGTTTCGAGAAATGCCTGCATTATCTTTTACAGTAATCAAAAAACCAAACCAGGATGGCTCTGAATTTGCAGTGGCTTTCGGTAAAATTAATTTATCAGTATGTTTTGCTAAACCTTTGCTTAACAGATCAAAATTCTTTTTGCGCGTTTCAACGAAGGCGTCCAGTTTTTGAAGCTGGGCCAAACCAAGTGCAGCCTGCATATCGGTAATCTTTAAGTTATACCCAATGCGGGAATATATGTATTTATGATCGTAGCCCATCGGCAGATCGCCTAACTGCTGGCAAAAACGTTTTCCACAGGTATTATCTTTGCCTGGTTCACACCAACAATCACGTCCCCAGTCTCTGAAAGATTCTGCAATGGTTTTAAGCTTTGGGCTTGACATAAAAACAGCTCCGCCCTCTCCCATTGTTATATGATGTGCCGGATAAAAACTTAGCGTAGCAATATCGCCAAAGGTGCCCACATGTTTGCCATTATATTTCGCGCCAAGCGCATCGCAGCAATCTTCCATAAGCCATAAATTATGCTTGTCGCAAAAGGCCGTGATAACATCTAAATTAAAAGTGTTGCCTAAAGTATGTGCAACTACAACTGCTTTGGTTTTGTTACTTAATGCTTTTTCTAAATGCGTAATATCAATTTGATAGGTTGGGATTTCAACATCTAAGAAAACAGGAATGGCACCAAATTGTATAATGGGGTTTATGGTAGTTGGAAAAGATGCTGCAACGGTAATAACTTCGTCACCTGGCTTAATGGCTTCATCTCCCAGTTCTTTTGCAGTTAAGGCAGCAAAAGCAACCAGGTTAGCTGATGAGCCGCTATTAACAGTAATAGCCGATTTTATATTAATGTATTTAGCCAGTTTTTTTTCAAACTCAGTATTAAATTTACCCGTGGTGAACCATGCGTCTAAAGCAGAATCGGTTATGTATTGAATTTCGGTATGGTCGAATACTTTACCGCTAACGGGAACAGATGATTCTCCTGCAACGAAAGCTTTTTCTTTGAAGGCTTCATCATGGTATTCTTTAATTAAAGAATGAATTTGCTGTTTTATATCTGCTAATTTCGACATATTATTTTGCGCAATAGGATTTAATTTGCTCTACCCGAGCCTGATACATATTTTTATTTTCTAATTCCTGCAAGTAGCCATCAATAGTGAATTGTATTGTTTCTTCAAAGTTCAACTTTGGTTTCCAGTCTAATTTTCCAATAGCTTTTGTAATATTTAGCTGAAGTAGATTGGCTTCATGGAGTTTTTCTTTTGAAGAAGAAATTTCTGTTTTTATAGCCGGAATTATTTTTTTTACTTCGTCAACTACATTGCCAACTGTATATTTTTTATCAGGATACGGGCCAAAATTCCAGCCACCCGAAAATGATTTGCCTTGAGTTAGTAATTTTTCTCCCAGCTTCAAATACCCAAATAAAGGTTCTAATACAAACTGCCAGGGCCTTACAGATTGAGGATTCCTAATGGCAGAAACTTCTTTGTTTTTATATGCACGCATCATATCGGGTAGAATACGGTTATCAGCCCAATCACCGCCGCCGATAACATTTCCTGCACGCGCAGAAGCAATATTTGCAGTATTTTCTTTAGAGAAAAAAGATTTCAGGTAAGAATTTGTAATTAATTCAGAACAGCCTTTAGAGGCACTATATGGATCATCTCCTCCCATTCTGTCTTCTTCAGTATAACCAATTTCTTGCTCAATGTTTTGATAGCATTTATCAGTCGTAACATTTATAGCAACTTTAACTGAAGAGCAATTTCTCACAGCTTCAAAAAAGTTGACCGTCCCCATTAAATTGGTTTCAAAATTATAATGTGGATTGTTATATGATTCAATTACCAAAGGTTGTGCCGCTAAATGAAAAATAATTTCAGGTTCTATTTGCTGAACGTATTCGGTAAATGTTTTATTGTTTCTGATATCCCCATCGGTATGATGAATTTGAGAAGCCAGATTTGTTGTTACAAAGTTATCCTGCTCGGTAAGCGGAGGAAGTGCATAGCCATAAACATCTGCGCCCAATTCTTTAAGCCAAATACAAAGCCAGGAACCTTTAAAGCCGGTATCGCCGGTTACAAGAACTTTTTTGTTTTTATAAATGTTGTTGAACAGATCCATTACTAATTATTTCCAGACTTTCCATTCGGCTTTGCCTGAACTCCACAATTCTTCTAATTCTATTTTATCTCTTAAAGCATCCATACATTTCCAGAAACCGTCATGCCTGTACGCAGATAGTTGTCCGTCTTTTGCAATTTCAATCAAAGGTTTTTTCTCCCATTGCACTTCGTCCATATTACCATCCAAGTAATCGAAAATTTCAGGTTGTAAAACAAAAAAACCTCCATTGATCCAAACACCATCTCCTACAGGTTTTTCCTGAAAGGATTTTACATTACCATTGTCATCTGCATCTACGTTACCAAATCTACCAGGCAATTGAATCGAAGTAAGTGTTGCCAGTTTATTAGCTTTTTTATGAAAATCAATAAGGTCGTTTATATTTATATTACATACGCCATCTCCATATGTAAGCATAAATGGTTTATTATCTGTGTATTGTTTTATTTTTTTAATACGGCCCGCAGTGTTTGTATTTATTCCGGTATCAACTAAAGTTACTCTCCATTTTTCAGATCCTGAGTTATGAATTTCCATTTTATTATTGGCCAGATCAAATGTTACATCTGTTTGATGCAGGAAATAATTAGCAAAGTATTCTTTTATTACATACCCTTTGTAACCACAGCATATAACAAATTCATTAAATCCATAATGGGAATAAATTTTCATGATGTGCCATAAAATAGGCTTACCTCCTATTTCTACCATGGGCTTCGGACGGATATCTGTTTCTTCAGAAATGCGGGTTCCCAAACCGCCTGCAAGTATTACGACTTTCATAAAAAATCTTGTTTTGTTTAATTGTTAAAGGAAGAAAATTTAATTATTATTACCAAAGTAAACATACAAATAATAAAGAACTATTTTATTAAATTAACTGTTCCATAAAACCGATGATTGTTGTTTGATATATCCTGAATCTCCACCTTCCAAACATACACATCTTGTTGAACAACTTCAGAACTATTTTTTACTTTTCCATCCCATCCGGCATCTATATTATTTGAAGAAAAAATACAAGTTCCCCATCGATTAAAAATCTGAATTTCATATCTTTCTATTCCGGTGCCAACTCCTTTAAATAGCTCATTTGAATTATCTCCATTAGGAGTAAATGTATTAGGAATATAAAAGCTAAATTCTGGCTTGACAACTAAAGTAATATATGCCTCATCTTTACAACCATACTGATTAGTTAACATTAAAGAAGTTTGAAATGAGGAAATATTTTCTGTGTTATAATAGTGGCTCGGATTCTTATTAATCGAATCTTTCGAAGCCCCATCTCCAAAATCCCATAACCATTGTGTATAATTTATTGATTGATTTGTAAAATTGGCAAGAGGACTTATAATAGTTATAGGATTAGGATTTATTTCGTAAGCAGCATTTGGAGTAGGATACACATGAACTATTTCAACAGTCTGATAGGTGCAAGTGCCCGTTGTTCCAACGACAGAATAAGTTGTTGTTGTTTTTGGGCTCAATGTAATATTTGGAGTTGCAACACCTGTAGACCACAGGTAGGAACCCGCGCCACTTGCTGTTAATACTGTAGTTTGTCCTGAACAGATAATAGTATCGCCGATTATGGAAACATAAGGGATTGAGCTTACAAATACAGTGTCAAAAGTCTGCATAATACATGTTCCTGTTGTCCCGATAACACTATAAATTGTTGTAACTGTTGGACTTAAGACTATACTTGGCGTAGTTGCTCCCGTATTCCATAAATAAGTATTCGAACCATGCGCTGTTAACGTTGTATTTTTTCCCTGGCAAATAACACTACTTCCTGTTAAAAAAAGAGTTGAGGTAGTTACTGTTACCGTAACGATATCTACGCAGGATCCTTTTACACCGACAACACTGTATGTTGTGGTTACCGTTGGGGTTAAATTTACCATCGGAATTGTAGCACCTGTACTCCAAGTATAACTGGTTGCACCAACCGCTGTTAATGAAGTAGCCTGTCCTGAACAAACAACCGTATTACCAGTAACGGATACTATTGGAGTTGGGTTTACGCTTACTGTTGCAATTGCCACATTTGTACATGTACCTATTGAGCCTAAAACAGTATATGTTGCATTTGCTATAGGATTTAAATATACACTTGCTGTCGTTGCACCTGTATTCCAAATATAATTAGTTGCGCCATTTGCTTGTAAATTAGCCTGACTACCTAAACAAATAGCACTATCACCACTAACTGAAACTGTTGGATTAGGTGTCACACTAACTGTGGCTATAGCCTGGTTAGTACAAGTTCCTGTTGTGTTAACAACTGTATAAGTTGTATTTACTGATGGGCTTATATTTATATTAGGTATTGTAGAACCTGTACTCCAAGAATAAGTGTTTCCATTTGTTGCCGTTAATAAAGTGCTTTGCCCTTGACACAATGTTGTATTACCCGTAATTACCGGAATCGGATTAGGTTTTACTATAACTGTTGCGACTGCCATACTGGTGCAGGTTCCTATTGATCCAATAACTGTGTAAGTTGTATTTGTTATGGGAATCACATTTACAACTTGTGTGGTTGCTCCAGTATTCCAACTATAGTTAGTTGCACCATTCGCCTGCAAAGAAATATTGTCGCCAGCGCAGATAGAATCGTTACCACTAATTGAAACTGTTGAGCTCGGGGTAATACTTACAGTGCTTACTGCTTGGCTCGTGCACGTTCCTGTTGTTCCTACAACTGTGTAACTTGTAGTTGAAGAAGGATTTACGACTACTGAGTTTGTATTTACCCCTGTACTCCATGTATATGTACTCGCCCCAGAAGCTATAAGTGTATCTCCCTGTGTTGTGGAACATGCTGCATTAATAAAACCGGTATTCATACTTACCTGAGGTGCCACAGAAAAAGATAAAGGACCCGCTATAATACTGCATGATGGTAAATTAATATTTCCATTTTCTGCATCAACAAGTTGGTACATCCCACCTTGTGAAGCTACAACCGAGTTAATTGAATAGGTTAAAGAAGTAGCACCTGCTATGTCCGTCCAGGTGGCACCATTATTATTACTGAATTGCCACTGAAATTGGGGATTTGTATAATTTCCTGAAGTAAAAGTAGCTTGTAGGACTATGGGTTCTCCCGAACAAAACAAACTTTTATTAGGTATAATGCTTAACGCCATACCTGGCCCACAAGGAGAAAGAGAGATGTCATCAACTGTATAATCGTTTCCACAGCCTCCCGGCGCATTATTTTTCATTACAACATCTACACTTGTTTGCCCGGGTGCTGTTGTAAAAACAAAACCATATTGTTGCCAATTAAGCGTAGTATGATTACTGCTTAAAGGTAAATTGCCTGTAGATATGAATCCTTGAACAGTACCCACAGGATACTCCGTTTGAAATTTTACATTCGCATAAATATAACTTCCTACGCATACTACCGTAAGTACAGAAGGGTCGTCATTATTTGATAAATAGGCTGAAAAAACATACGTCGTATTTTGACATAGTCCCGTAACATGCCTTCTGTAAACTTCGCTTGCAGCATAATCTGAATTAATAACCATCATATATCCATTCAGATTTCCTGTATGATCTGTAGGGCATATAATATAATCGCCCGCAAAACTTGTAGCACCCGAAGGATCACTTGTGCCTGAAATTACATAACTGCCATTTGGAGGATTACCTGTAACATACGGATAACCCGTAACGCCGGCAGGAAGTGCAGGCCCATATAAAGCAGTCCCAGAGCCGAAATTTTCAACAAAAATAGGAGCGCCTAATGTTCCTGAACAAAGTTGAGCTTTTGCATAAAAAGAGAATAACAAATGCATTACAGATAGATAATATAAAAAGTATCTTTTGTGCATTACAACTTTATTAATTATATAAAGATAAATCTAAAAATTAATTCTTTCCTTTTCAATTACTAAAGGCCTTTTACGAATTTGCGTATGGATGGCTCCTATGTATTCTCCAATAATTCCAATAAAAAACAATTGAACTGAAGAGAAAAAAAACACGCCTATAACCATAGGTGCTATACCCACCGAGAAATCATACCAAAAAATAAGTTTATAAATAAAATAACCAAGGGCCACCAGAAAACTAAGCATTGCTGAAAAAAAACCGACAAAAGCCGATAAACGTAAAGGTAGTTTTGAATGGCTTGTAAAGCCCAGCATAGCCACATCATATAACCTAAAAAAATTAGCGCTTGTTTTCCCTCCTAATCTTTTAGGTTGAGTATAATTTATTTCGCAACGGTTAAATCCAAGTTCAGTTACCAAACCTCTTAAATAAGGATATTGATCGTCCAAACTTCTTAGTACATCAATAAATTTTTTATCGTACAAACCAAAGCCTGTAAAGTTTTTGATTGTAGGCTCTCCATCAGAGGCACTGGATAATATTTTATAGAAAAATTTGCGAGCTCCAAATACCAACGGATTTTCTTTGCTTTGATTTTTTATGCCACTAACTATGCTGTAACCCTCTTCCCATTTTCTAATAAAATCGGGAATAAGGTCAGGGGGATCTTGAAAATCAGATGCTAAAAAAACAACAGCATCTCCCTTGGTTTGTAATAAGGCATAATATGGAGAACGTATCCAGCCAAAATTTTTTGCATTAACAATCAATTTAACCCGGGCATCTTTTTCACATTCTTTTTTAATTAAGTCTACTGAGTTGTCTAACGAGGAGTTGTCTATAATAATAATTTCAAAGTCATATTTTTCATCAAAAGGTAGAAGCAATGTTTTGATTTTGTTAATCATCAAAACAATATTGGCTTCTTCATTGTAGCATGGTGTTACTACACTGATTATCTTTTTTGACATAATTCAGAAATTAATTGTTTGTGCTTTTCTTTATGCAAAAAGAAAAAATTAGTATTTACTGTACTTTCATCTATTGCCTCAATTAAATTCAATTTGCCGTCTTTCGTATAAAATGCCTGGTATCCCATGGAATGAAAAATATGCATAATCTCATTTGGATGATATCCAAATTTAGCTGCCCATTTCCTTAAAAGCTCAGTAAAAACAATAGGTATATGTTTTTTTAATGTATTCGTTGCTCCCTGAAAAACAAATAGCTCAGCACCTTCTACATCGCATTTTATGAAATCAATTTTTGATATTTGCTTTTGCTCTGTATAGTCATCTAATGTAATAGAATTCAACTCTAATTTTTCTATATTTTCACTTTCTGTTATATTTTTCGAAGATGACGAACCAGACTGATTAGGATCGAAATAAAAAGTAAGTGTTTGTTTTTTTTCCGATAATGCAATGTCATTTGCGATTATTGACTTAATATTATTTAAGTTAATATTATCCTTCAGTTTTTTATATGTTTCCGGTATAGGTTCAAAACAATGTATACTTCCATCTTTCAGCATGGCTGCTATGTGAACAGTGTACCAGCCAATATTTGCTCCAATATCCATAACATGGCTATCAGGCTTTATCATTTTAAATATCATTTCAGAGTCTTCTCTTTCATAATAATTAAAGTTAAATGTTTCAAGAGGTACATTTCGTTTATCATGAATATCAATCATAAACTGCAGACCTCCCGCATGATAAGGCGTTTTTTTAGAAGTCATCAAAATCTCACCGTTTACCAGTTCAATTTTTTCTATCTCCGTATTTTTAAGCTCGTTGGCATATTCAAATAATACATTATGGTATTGATACATCGCATCAATAAACTGGGTTTTGCTTGTAACGCCTTTAGCGTATTTTTCTTTGGTTTCTTTAATACTCATAATTCTTAACAAAGTAATTTAAAATTTCCTGGTGGTGGCTAAATATCTCATCAGCTTCGGTTAAATGCATTTTGCTCAATGTAGTTTCAACAGCTATGCACTGGCAACCTGCTGCTTTTGCAGAGCGAATGCCCTGTTTAGCGTTTTCAATAACCAATGTATTATTTGGGTTGGATTTTAGTTTTTCAATGGCCTTTAAATAAGGCTCAGGGTGTGGCTTTCCGTTTTTCACTTCATCAGAAGTGATAATCACATCAAAAAAAGATCTCCATTCTTCATTTAAAGTAGCTTCTAATCTTTCTCGGCCCGCGCCTGTTACCAAGCCTGTCTTAATGTTTTTGCTTTTCAGTAATTCAAAAATAGCAGGGATTTCATCGTATATTCTAAAGCTGTTATCTTGCTTATAATACCATTCTTTTTTATCAACTATAGTGCCTATAACTAATCCTTCTAATTTATGTTTCTCAATAAAAAAAGCGGCGATTTCATTTCTGCTCATTCCTTCCATCAAAAAAAACTCCTGTCCATCAATCTCAACATTGTGTTCAGCAAAAACTTTTTTCCATGCTTTGTAATTATCGTGCATGGTGTCTGCTATCACCCCATCAAAATCAAATATAACTGCTTCCAGCTTCATTAGTTGAAATAACTTAAAATAGTTCGCTTAAATCCTTCTTCTACCGAATAAAAGGGCTGCCAGCTCAGTTTGCTAATTTTCGAAATATCAGGACAACTTCTCCTAATACTACTTCTTACGTAATTATCAGAAATTTCATTAGTCTTTATTTCTACTTTTAATTTCTTTTCGGGGAACAGGTTTACTAATATATGTGCTAATTCTTTAATAGATGTTTCTTTATCAGAACCTACGTTATACGCTTCCCCATTTTCTCCATTTAATAACACCTTAAAAAAACCTGCTGTAGCATCAGCAAGATAACAAAATGCCCTGACATCGGTGCCCGAGCTTTTCATTACAATATCTTTATTATGTACTATATCTGAGACAAAATCGGCGAATACCCTACCGTCATTAAGATCCATCCCCGGACCATAGGTATGAAAAGGCCGCACTATTTTTATTGGAATTTGATGTTGATGGTGCCAGCAAACACAGATATTCTCACCCATTCTTTTGCTTTCACCATAACAAGAACGTAAAATCATCGGGTCTAAATAGCCATAATCATTTTCTTTAGTCGGAATTTGTTGTTCGTTAAGCACGCCATATACCTCGCCACTGCTGAAATACAAAAAACTTTTTACATCTTTTTTTTTCGCCAATTTCAGCAAATTAGTTGTTCCAAAAATATTAGCATTTTGTGTGCCAATAGGATCAACATTATAATACATAGGAGAAGCCTGACTGGCAGCGTGTATGATGTAATCTACTTTTTGTTGCTGCGAAATTAAAATAGGCTGAGAAACATCCTGAACAATAAACTCTAAATCTTTTCTGCCTGCATGATGCGAGAATTTCCTCTCCGCTTTTTCCTGGCTGCGAACCAAAGCGAGTACTTTAGTATTTAATTGAAAAGTATCATTCAAGTATAAAAGCGTTTCAACTAAATAACTTGGTAAAAAGCCATTAGCGCCAGAAATTAATACGCAAGCATCCTGTAATTTTTTCCACTCTAACGACTGACTGGCAATATATTTAATATCTTCTCTGACGATAGAATGGAGCATAATTAATTTACGAGTTTTACGATCATTTCTTTTTTCAATAACTCTCTATCAAGATAAGGGAACATATCTTCGTGTGGTTTAGAAACCATTTTTCCATCGGGTAATCTTTCTGATTTCACCCTGGGTTGAATAACCTGTAAAGGATCTAACATTACCTCAACAATTACAGGGCCTTTCATAGAAAGAGTTTGTTTAATACCTTCTCTCATGTTTTTATGAGTAGAAATTTTCAAATAAGGAAACTGGAATCCGCCTGCAATTTTTTCCCAATCAGGGCAAGATAAATTACTTGCCGTATCAACGCCTACAAAAAAACTATCAAAGAAATTTTGTTGCGTGTGTTTAATACTGGTGTAGCCATCATTGTTGAATATAAAAATTTTCATTGGCATCTTATAGTGAAATACGGTTTGTAATTCCTGCAAATTCAACATAATACCGCCATCGCCATTCACACTGATTATTTCTTTGCCCAAAGCAGCAAAACCGGCACCTACAGAAGCAGGTAGACCATATCCCATGGGAGTAAATCCTTCATTACTAAATGCCAACTGATTTGGTTTTACTTTAAATGCAACTGCAGCACAATGATAAGCTGCGCCCTGATCCCACACTAAAATATCATCTTGTTTCATTTCTTCCGACAACATTTCGTAGAAATAATAAGAACTTACGTATTTCTCGTCGTTCTTCATTTCTTCAGTAACGTTAGGAAATATTTTTTTCCAGTGATTTATTTTTTCCAGCCACTCGTTATAGCGTGGTAATTGAACGTCTTTTACTGCATCATTCATTTCACGTAAAAAATCTTTTACGTCACATTGAATTGGTAAATCTATATTTAAAAATGAATGATCAAGTTGAGCTTTATCAATATCTACAACTACCTTTTTAGCTTCACGGGCAAATAATTGTGGTTCGTACCCCACCAAAGTCACAGCTAAACGGCTTCCTAAGCTGATAAATAAATCAGAATTTTGCATAGCGAAATTGGCCGCCCTTTGCCCGAAATTACCCGCAAATCCTGCTCTGTAAGGATTATCATGCGGAATAACATCAAAAGCGCTTCGGGTAGTAATAACAGGAATTTTTAATTTTTCCACTAACCGCAAAAATAATTGTTGGCTTTGAGTAAGTGTAATAGCATGCCCGGCAAGTATAACAGGGCGTTTAGCGTTTTTTATAAGTGTGAGTAATTCTTGTACCTGATTGATTTTTTCATGATTGAATAATTCAGGAAATTCTTTTTCAGCATCAAACTGCAATGATTTTTCTACGTCAATTTCAGCTGACTGAATATTTAAAGGCACATCAACCCATACAGGCCCCGGCCTACCGTTTTTGGCCAGGAAAATTGCTTTTTCAAGATGATAAACTACGGTAGTTGGATCTGTAATTGTTACTGCATATTTGGTTATTGGCTCAACAATTTTTGAGATGGAAACTTCATGGAATCCTTTTTGCCTTAAACCTGTATTACCAATCAGATGATCTGTTTTAGCTTGTCCTGATAAAACCAGCATAGGTATAGAATCCGTCCAGGCGCAACCAACACCGGTAATGGCATTTGTACCTGCCGGCCCGGTTGTAACCAAAGCCACTCCCAGGTTATTGCTCACCCGGGCATACGCTTCAGCTGCCATAGCGCAGGCCTGCTCATGGTGATTAGGAACGTATTGTATTTTTTTACTTCTTCCCAGGGAATCAATTAAAAACATACCTCCTCCGCCTGTAACTAAAAAGATATGCTTTACGCCTTCTTTTTCAAGCCTGCCAATTATATAATCCGACGCTCTCATAGATAAAATTATTTAGCTAAATAGCCTCCGTCAACAGGAATAATAGCTCCGTTTATAAAATTTGATGCTGATGATGCCAAAAAAACAGCAAGGCCTTTTAAGTCTTCCGGTTTACCCCAACGCCCTGCCGGAGTTCTTGATAAGATGCCAGGCTCTCTGTCAGGGTTTCCAACCAATGCTTCGGTAAGAGCTGTGTCTATCCAACCCGGGGCTACAGCATTTACGTTAATACCTTTTGGCCCCCACTCGTTGGTTAATGTTTTGGTTAATTGTGCCACTCCGCCTTTACTTGCCGCGTATGCAGGTACTGTAAAACCTCCCATAAAACTAAGCATGGAGGCTACGTTGATAATTTTTCCGTACCCTTGTTTGATCATTTCTCTGCCTGCTAATTGACACATGGTAAAAACGGTAGTTAAGTTAAGTTCCAACACAATATCCCAATCTTCAATGGGAAAATTTTCGCTTGGGTGGCGCTTTTGTGTTCCTGCACCATTTATTAAAATATCTATTCCGCCTAAAGCAGCTAATGCTTTGGCAAAAGCACTTTTCACCTCTTCACGATTGGATAAGTTGGCTTGTACATAATGTACTTTTCTATTATTTTTTTCTATTTGTTTAGCCGTTTTTTCAAGATTTGGCGCAATATCAATCATACAAAGTTCGGCATTGGCCTCATATAAAGCTTCTGCCATTGCACGACTTAATCCATTTGCTGCACCGGTAACAATCGCTTTTTTGTTTTTTAAATCAAATAATTCTAACATAAATTTTGTCTTTTATTATCCTAAATAAGTTCCTCCGTTAATATAAAGAGTTGTACCCACAATATAATTAGCTTTTTCTGAAGCTAAGAAAAGAATACCGTCAGCAACCTCTTCTGCACTGCCTAAACGCCCAATAGGAATGCCATTTTTCATGGATTCTACCATTTCAGCCGGATAAGCCGTTGTCATATCTGTATCAATTAAGCCCGGTGCCACACAGTTTACGTTAATACCGTGTTTAATAGCCACTTTTGACAATGATTTAGTCATGCAAATAACACCTGCTTTAGATACAGAATAGTTAACGCCAACAATAAAACCACCCATTTGTCCGGCAGTAGAAGCCAGGTTGACTATCTTGCCCCCTTTTTGTCCTTTCATTACTTCTATCACTCTTTGACACGTAAAAAATGCTCCTTTCGTATTCAGCTCAAGCATTTCATCCCAATCATTTTCAGTTATTTTAGAATAATCGATAATCTGGCTGATGCCGGCTGAGTTTATTAAAATATCAATCCTACCAAATTGCTTTACCGCAAAATCAACTAAATTATTTATTTCATCAACTTTAGCTACGTTAGCTTTAAACGTTAACGCTTTTATTCCGTGCTTAGCAGCTTCGGTAGCAGTGGCTTCAGCCGACTGACTATCTGACTTATAATTTATTACCAGGTTACAGCCTTCTTGCGCTAATTTCAATGCGCAGGCTTTTCCAATTCCCCTTGAACCTCCTGTTATTAAAGCAATCTTACCTTTTAAATTATACATAGTTTTGTTTATGAATGAACTTTTTGAAATACGTTTTTATAATATTTTTTATGAGATGTTGGAGTGATTATAAAAAACGGAACAGATTTGTTTTGTAAAAAATTATCAGTTCTTTCTAATTCCTTTGAAAACATTTCATAACGAACAGAGGCAATATCCTTATCGTCGGGTGTTTCATTTTCATTATAGAAGAACACCATTTTTTTATTTAGCTCATCAACGTAACCATCAATGCCCACGGCATATATTTCCGAAGCTCCCATTGAATATGCCAGTAAAATAGCTGACACAGAAACGTTTGGATAAATACACAATTGTGTTGTACCTTCCATTACATGCGTGTTGTTGCTATCCACCGTTTCTAAATTAAAGTAATCACATTTTGTAATGCCTGATTTCGTAACAAACTCTTTTCCGAAAAATGACGGAAGGAGTAATTTGCTCTTAGCATTTACATGTGATGCATATTTTTGAAATCTTTTCCGGTTAATAAATAAATGATAATCCGGAATAATCGTGTCTTGTAAATAGTTTACTCCAATTGTTACAACATCTTCCGCTTCGATAAATTCCTGAATTTCTTTTTTATACTTTACCAAAGATGGGCCATTTGCTACGATCAGTATTTTTTTGCCTTTATGATCGTTTTTATAGGTAAAGTCAGACACTTTAAAAGCATCATTAGCCGGAATTATTTTAAACTCATCGCTTACTTTATCCATTATTGGTTTTACGTTTTCCTCCGTTAGAGGTGTATAAAAACGTTCGCCCATCACTTTGTTTAATTCTTTCAATGAAAAAGAAGTAGGGCATTTTTCTTTAATGATATTAACTGCATTCCAAATTTCTTCGATGGTATAGGAGTTTCGTTCAAACAAATTATCTACGTAATACGGATGCAGGTTTGCCAGGCCGCCTATTAGTGTTTGAACATTGTAGCCCCATTCAATTTTTTTATGAATAGGATAAAAATACCGATCTATTATTTCAATGTACGGAAGCGTATTGTATTGCTTTTTTCCCTCTTTTTCAAGATAACCCAAAAATATTTCTATAGGAAGATTGCCTGCACCACGCCCCATACCATAAATAGAAGCGTCAATAAAAGTAGCGCCCAGTTCAAGCGATTTAAGCGAGTTGGCAAAAGCCATCTGCAAATTATTGTGACTATGAAAACCTATTTCGTTGAAGCCTAATTCTTTCAATTTATTTACATAAAAAGGAATATCGGAAGGGGTGAAAGATCCAAAACTATCGGCAAAATAAATAGAACCTAAAATGTGTTTATTTTTCCAGTTTTTCAGAACAGCGTATTGCTCTTCAGTAACTTCAGAGGCTGCCATTAAATTCATATACACCAAATAACCTTTTTGATGCAGCGTTTCAATGAGTTTTATAGCTTTTTCAAATTCATAAGGATAGGCTGCCACGCGCACGCCGCTAACCGGCGTAAGATTAGGTTTACAATCAACAAACTCTACATCATCAGCCGTATTGGCATTAACCATCACCAATAATTTACATTTTTCATTTGCTTCAATCAACGAAAACAAAAAATCATCTTTGCAATACGCATAATCTCCAAGGCCTTTGTTAGCATACGGAAAACGGTAGCCTATTTCAAAAAAATCCACTCCACTTTTCAAAGCAGCATAATAAGCAGCTTTTACCACATCGTTATCAAACGCCCAGTTATTAAGATGCCCTCCATCTCGTATGGTGCAATCAATTATCTTCATGTTCTTTTTAACCTAAAATTGTACAGACAATAAACAAAACAAGCTTAATTTCTCCAAATTTAGCCATTTTTCCCAATAATTATTCAGCAGTTAAATCTGAGTTTTTCGTTGCTGTTTTCCTGGATTTGCGAAAGTCTAAAAACAGCAACAAACCTAAAATTAACAATGCTATCATAGAAATGAGCCTTCCTTGATTTTTTAAGCGTGGAGTAAATTGTAATACTACATCGTTTTTTCCTGGATTGAGCATTAAGCCTGTCAATCCGGCATTAACGCGATATAATTTAGTGTCTGCATTGTTTACTTTTGCACTCCAGCCTCCATCAAATGGAATAGAAAAGAAAAGAATTTTAGGCGAAGTAAGTCTCATGTTTCCTTCAATATGATTTTCGGTAAATGAAGTTATTGTTAAGGAATCTTTCCTTAGAACAGAAACTAATTTAGCATACTCGTCAAATGAAAAAAGCTGCGTTGTATCTTTTAAATTAAAGGTTTTGAATGCTGAGAATGATGTTGCATCTTCATTATCAATTACGCAGCCTTTCAGCAAATACAAATCTTTTTGCACATTACTAAGCTTTTTAAAATCAGACAGCTTATCTATTTGATCGTAGGCAAAACCAAAAGGCAGTGCGTATCGGTTTTTGAAGACTTTCACATCACCAAGCTTAGCAATAGAATCATAGCCAAATTGCTGAAGATAATTTTGAGGCCGTTTGCTAAGCCAGTATTTTCCACTTGCTAATGAAAAAACAAGCGGACGGTCAACTAAGCCTTTAGCCCATCGAGTGGCATTTTCATCTTTAGCATCAATTATATTTAAATCACCTAAAAATTTAATATAGTTAAGCTGGTTAAAGGAGTGGTAAGAAGGGGTCCCGAAATAGCCCTGCGCTTTAGCATCGTTTATACTGGCATGCATAGCCAAACCTGAGAAATAATCTTTCTGAACCCTGAAAAATGTTTTATCTTTTTCTTTGATATAATTTATTGCATCTATGGTATAATCATTGTAACCAACTTTCTCAGTCAGTTCTCTGCTGCTCATCGCATTTCTTTTATTTACGCTACGATTAGCAAATATCAGCATCTCAAAGATACAAACAATCACTAAAGAAATTTTTGCCGTATTTTTTACATTGGAATTTAAAGAGAGAGCATAAATCAAGCCGGCATATGTTAGCACTAAAAAAGCAGCCATTCCTCGCATACCTTTATCTATAAATGTCTGAAATTGTGCAGCAGGGGAATAAAGTAAAAACAATAAAAATAAAGTGGTTACTATAAGTGTTATTTTATTTATTGAATTTTGTTGCTCGATAAAACTGATTGCTTTTACGGTATAAATTAACATCAACAAAACAATAACCAGCGAAAAGGTTCTGAAATAATCTCCGGCAAAAACCCAAAAAGCATAACGGAAGTATGGAAATAAAACAGGCAACGCAAAAACAAAGGTTAATACGCCATAAAATATTTTTTGTTTTTTGTTAAGGGATGAAAACATTTGGGGAAATGCTACCAAGCTTAAAATGCCGCAATAAAACAAAGGAGCTTCTAAATAATTTTGCCAACCTTTAAAATCATTCCCCGTGCCCAGCATATCACTGCCAAAAGCCCTGAATGTAGTAGTAAAACGCAAAATATCGTCTGCCAAAGCAAACATAGGCTGTGCTTTTAGTCTTGCCGACAAACCTGCTTCACCACCTACACGGGGGCTTTCAGTATACTGAAGGATATCCGGCAATAATTGATAAGACGTTATGGCAACTCCCAACGCTGCTATACCAACAGTCTTTAAACCAAAAATAAAAAAGCTTGTCCAGTTGAATTCATGTAAATCATTATATCTTACAATAATATATCCACTTAAAAACAAAGTGTACGAAAAAAGATAAAATGGCTGTAAAAAACCTAATAAAGCAATTCCAAGCAAAAACAAAAACCATTTGCTTTTGCTTAACCAGCGCTCTACGCCCAACAGCAAAATAGCGACATAAACAGCTTCTGTGGAAAAGATAGTCCAGGTACCGCCTAAAACAACATAGCCTGAGAAAGCATACAATAGAGCACCTATCATAGCTGCAAAACCTGAAACTTTAATTTCTTTCAGGTATTTAAAAAAGATAAATGCACATAAAAATATTTTCAGGATTTCCATGAAAACAATCACCTTGGGCAGTGTGCCTTTATCAAAAAGCATAATAAAGTTGGTAAAAAAATCTCCCATCCATAAAGGGAAAAGATTTTGCCCCATGCCCTGGGAAAAAGTCCAACCTGGAACTCCTTCTTTTTTTAAGTATTCCGAATAATGAATAAGCAAAGGGTGAAACATATTAATTGTGTCACTCCCAATGTCTTTAAACAAGTATATTTTTTTTAAGGTAATAAAATCGCGAAAAACAAACAAACAAATCAGTGAAGTTATTCCAAGCAAGTAATACAGTTCATTATTTCTGATATAAGTGTCATAAAAATTTGCCTCTGTGATAGTTTTTGGAGGCTGAGGAATGTTTTTTTGTTTGGCCATACTTTGTTAAAAAATCAGTTCACTAAGATAGAAAAGATTTGCTTTTAAAATTTATTGCTGGTTTTACGCCTTAACAAAATCCTTAAAATAAAATGCATTATTTAACCAAAACAGGCCGCCTGAAGATATTTGAAAGCGTTAAAATTATTTTATAATGGCAATTGTTCCTGAATAAGAGTGTGTTTTGGCATAAATGTCTTGTAATTCAACTTTCCAGACATATATATCCTGCTGAGCTATCATTCCTTTCATTTTGCCATCCCATCCCTGATTTGGGTTAGTTGTAGTTAATATTAAATTTCCCCATCGGTCGTAAATTGACATTTTAAAACGAGTATTATCCCAACCTGTACCAACCGGTAAAAATGTTTCGTTAAAATTATCTTCATTAGGCGTAAATGTATTTGGAGCATAAAAAGTAAACACATCTTTTATTTGCACTTCATGTATAACCGTATCAACGCAACCCTTTTGATTTTGCACAATCAGCATGACAGGGTAATTTCCCATTGCAGCATAAACATGAGAAGGATTTTGAAGTGTGGAATTACTTAAATCTCCAAAAGACCATTGATCACTTGTATAACCTACAGATTCATTATAAAAGTCTATATCTGTATTAAATATATCTGTTTCAAAAGTGGAAGCAGTGAAAGCAGCTGTTGGATAAGGGAAAACCGTTACAATATTATTCCAATTCACTGTTTTTATACAACCTAAATTTGTAGTGTATGTCAAGGTTATATTATAAGTACCTGGTTTATCGTAGCAATAATTGGGTTTTTTATTAACCAAAACAGCACTTCCATCGCCAAAATTCCAATTCCAATTGGAGAGTGAGTCATACAATAAGTTTGTTAGATTAATGCAAACCGGTCTGCAGCCCAAAATATTTGGTGGTGGATTAATTACAAGTGGCGGGGCAACTAATACAGATGCTGTATCCATAGCATTTTTTATCGTACATCCATCGGATATAGTTACAGTATAAAGCGTATTAATTTGCGGTGCAGTTGTCAATGTATTATGGCTTGAGCTTACCGGCATCCATGTATATGTATAATTACCTGTCCCGCCGGATGCATTGGCTATTAGTTTAGCAGTATCTCCCAGGCAAATTTCAGCAGCATTTACAGTCGCTTTTAACGGAGGTAGTACAGTTATGCTTCCTGTAAATGTTGGTGTAACGCATCCATTAGCATCTGTAATAAACACAGAATAACTGCTGTCTGCAGTTGGTGTTGTTGTATATGATATACCGTTATAATTGTTATTATTCCAATTATAAACAAAATTAGGAGTTCCTCCTGTTATAACAGGATTTATAGTAAGCAATTGCCCATCACATACTGTATAATTAGTTAAAGTTAGTATTGGCGAACTGACAATAGTAAGTGTTATACTATCCATAGCTGTACATCCATCGGCTGTACTGGCAACTAAGTAATATTTTGTTGTAGTCAAAGGTTTAGCAATAGGGTTGGCACATGTAATACAATTTAATCCTGAAGAAGGCGTCCACTGATATGAATTAAAAACAGCAGGAGTAAAATTCAATGTCAAACTATCTCCTGAACAAATTGTAGTATCATTTCTAATATGTAAAATCGGGGAAGGCGCTAATGTTACTAATACAGTATCTGATTGTATGTTTCCACACGAATCTATTACTGTTACCCAATATTTACCAACACCATAAACTGTATTAGTTTCATTTACTCCGCCATTACTCCAATGATAACTGCTAAAACCAGGCGTTGCATAAAAAGTATGTATGGCTGATGCGCATAATGTTATGTCATTTCCCAGATTTAATGTTGGCGAAATTCTATTTACAACTTTAACAATTACTGTATCTGTTGATATACACGCTTGTTGATTAGCATCCACTGAAGTACCTGAAACTACATAAGTTGTTGTAATTACAGGTGTAGCAATGGGGTTACTGATATTATTATTGCTTAATCCTGTAGCAGGTGTCCAAGTATAAGATGTAAAACCTGTTATTGTACTATTAAGCTGTAGAGATTTTCCCGCACAAATAGTAGTATCATTATTTGTTTTAATCGAAGGACAAACCGGTGTACAACCTATAGAGCAGTTTGTCCCGACCAAAGTTGGCTGCTGCGTCGACCAAGAAGCTGTTCCCGAAAGATTGCCATTATTCCCATTAACCGTTGCATCAAGGGCTGTTGAACCAGCAGATTGATTACATCTGTAATACAATAATAAGCCCTGTTCATTACCTGCTAAACACTGATTATAATAAGTTGCTATTTCTGTAGGCGTTCTCACTCGAGACCAAATTCTTACCTCATCCATATTTCCACCTAAGGGGGGATTGATAACACCTGGGTTTAATGGGTTATACCACCCTAATTGCCCACCAATAATACGTGTAAATGGTGTAGAGTTAACGTTTTTTGTGTCTACAAGAGCTCCGTTAAGATATAACTTTGAAGTCTGTGTTGAGTAATCCATAGTTGCAGCAACGTGGTACCAGGTCCCCAAAACAAAACCACCTGGCGGGTAGTAATCGCAACTTACATTACATGGCCCTGTAGAGCTATTTGGACCATCTACCTTAAATGCCAAATGATTACCAGGCACATTTCCTATACCACCCGACCAGCCAAAACTTAAACACATATCCTCATAAACAACCGGATCAATGGCAGTAATTATTGGGCGGAAACCAGTTGAAGAATAAGCGCTAAAAGGAGTAGTCAATTTAATCCAGCACTCCCAAGTAAATCCATTACTACTATAAATCTGGTTAGTTTGCGGCAAAAGGACTCCATCATCCGTATTTAGAAGTTGTAATGATCCAATACATGAAGAAACTACTGGTTGAGCCACAATAACTAAAATAGAATCTATACCATTGCCACAGGAAGTCGAATTGGAACTAATGGCTAAAAATTTAATCCAATAACTGCCCGGGGTATTAAATGTATAAGTTGTGTTAGTATTTGTGCTAAAAATATTGTTTGGATTAATATACCATTGATATGAATTTGAATTAGTAGCAGTCCCCGAAAAATTTATAGTCGTGCCGATTGTTACATTAGAAATAGCTGTTGGTAATATTATACTTGCTATAACCGGTGTGGGACAAGGCGGAGTGCAACTCAAACAGCCCAGCATGCTGTTTCTAACTGTGGTTAAAAAATACTGCATTCTATCATATTGACCCGGTGTAAATTGGTTATAACAAGTAATAGCACTATAATCCATATAATCATCACTTAAATCTGGCACATCTGTTGTAAACGGATTGTTCGAACTTGGATCATTAGCGTCTGTACTACAAGAATTTGAAGATGGATTGCATGAAGCAAAAGTTGTTTGGTCCGGTGGGGTATCGCAAACCTGATCTCCATCCTGTAAACAATTATTATTTACACATCCATTTTCAAATGTGTGATAAAGTCCTAAATAATGTCCAATCTCATGAGCGCCAATGGCATCGGTTGCTGCATTTACTCCAAAAGAAGTTGATTCTATAACCACGCCGTCAATATTAGTTCCATAAGCAGAAGGAAAAAAACCGTACCCAATAACTCCGCTTCCCATACTGATACTTAGTATTTCTTTAACTACCCAGATATTTAGATAGCAGGTAGGATTCCAGCGGTTGATATTTTTTAAAGTAACATCGTCTAATTCCATTGTTTCAGTTGTCAGTACCGAAACATCTCTTGTTATCCCTGTTGTAGCATTTCCTTGCGGATCTCGTTGCGCTAAACAAAACTGAATTTGATACCCATTGTTTGGCAAGTATTTGGCATTGATGTTATTAATAGCTGCCTGAACCTGTGCGTTACTGATATTTTCCGGGCCACCGTTATGTATAATATGAACCACTACCGGTATATATTCAATACTTGAAGTTCGCTGCCCTGCACGTTGATCCGTTTTACTTTTTTCTAAAAAATACTGATAAGCCCCGGCATCAAGCGCTTTTTGCAGCTGAATTAATGCTTTATCGTTATTCATTAACTCGTCTGTGGCACATCCTGTAAATACTTCCGGTTTATCAACCTGCGCAAATAAAATATTAGAATGAAAAAATGAAAAAAAAATTATGATAGGTAATGACTTCATAAAAACCAGAAAACCTTATTAATATATAAATGTATGAAAAATAACTACACCTTATCCTCTCTATTAATTTTCATCATTTCATTATAACTTAGGTGATTGGCAAAGGCATTTACAGACATGGCAATGCGTTTTGCTTTAGTTGCATCTGTTTTAGCGCTTTCGATCCATCTGCTATAATATTTTTGATGTGAACCGGGCATTTTTAGAAAGAAGGCTTTTGCATTTGCATCATCTTCCAGGCAGGCCAATAGATCAGGAGAGATTTCTACAGGAGCCAGATCTTCTTCTAATTGCAAAACAACCTTTTCTCCGACACGAAATTTTTTAATATTTTTTCTGATGGTTGCATCTATTGGCAAGATAAAATCTCCTTCGCCCATAGGTAATATACTTTTAGCTTTTAAGGCGTATTTATCAATAATTCCTTTTATACGGAACGATTTTTTGCAATTCGGCTTTACCTTATGGGCAATTTCAGCAGGAATATCAATGTAAGTCCAGCCGGTTTTCCCACCCTGACCTTTGAATTTTTGTAATGTAGCTGTAAATTTAACCACAGGCCAAATGTTTAATTTTGTTTGCCGGCCAACAAAAACATAACTGCCATACGCACAGCAACACCGTTTTCTACCTGCTCAAGTATAATGGAGTTTTTTCCATCGGCAACCTCACTGCTAATCTCTACTCCCCTGTTTATTGGCCCGGGATGCATAATTAAGATATCTTTTTTCAAACCATTCAAAATTTCCTGCGTTAAGCCATACATCATGCTGTATTCTCTTAAGGAAGGAAAAAATTTAATATCCTCACGCTCTAATTGTATGCGCAACATGTTGGCAACATCCGCCCATTCTAAAGCTTTTTTTAGATCAGTTTCAACCTCAACTCCCAACGATTTTATATGACGGGGAATTAAAGTTGTCGGGCCACAGACTTTAACCTGCGCACCCATTTTTTGCAGACAAAATATATTTGATAGTGCAACACGAGAGTGTAATATATCGCCTACAATAACGACTTTTTTATTTTTAAGAGAACCTAATTTCTCTTGTATAGAATAGGCATCCAATAGAGCCTGTGTAGGATGTTCGTGTGCGCCGTCTCCGGCGTTTATAATTTTGCAGTTTTTTATTTTTTTGCTTAAAAACACACATGCTCCTGCGTTTGGATGGCGCATAACAACCATATCCACTTTCATGGCTAAGATGTTATTCACGGTATCGATAAGCGTTTCTCCTTTTTTTACAGATGAAGTAGAGGCCGAAAAATTTACAGTATCAGCACTTAATCGTTTCTGTGCCAATTCAAACGAAGTACGTGTGCGGGTAGAGTTTTCGAAAAATAGATTTGCAATGGTTATGTCACGTAAAGAAGGTACTTTTTTTATCGGACGATTAATGACCTCTTTAAAATTTTTTGCCGTATTTAATATAAGTTCAATGTCATTTTTTGTAATATTTTTTATTCCTAAAAGATGATTTGTACTTAGATGGCTCATTTAATCAGGTATTTAATAAGGTTACTTTATCTTGTCCGTCGGTTTCTTTCCATTCAACCTTTACATTTTGTGTCTGTATCGAATCAATACATTTTCCCACATAATTTGGTTGTATGGGCAGATGCCTGCTAAATCTTCTGTCAATCAACACCAATAATTCCACTTGTTTTGGGCGGCCGAATGCAAGCAATGCATCTAAGCCCGAGCGTATGGTTCTTCCTGTAAATAAAACATCATCTACCAGTACCACATTTTTATTTTCAATAATAAAGGGTATGTTGGTTTGGTTTGGGATTAATTCTTTCTGACGGAAATCATCCCTGTAAAACGTAATATCCAAGTCGCCGCATAGTATATTTTTGTTCTTGGTAAGCTGCACCAATTGTTTGTGTATTCGTTTAGACAAAAACACACCACGGGGCTGTAAGCCAATAATAACGGTATTTTCAAATGTGTCGTGTGTTTCAATAAGCTGGTGGCAAAGACGAGTTAACGTAATCTCAAAATTTTGCTGGTTGAGTAGTATTTTAGCTGCCGCCATATGTTTTACAAAAGTATAATTAAACGGGTAATTAAAAAATAAAAACGATTTGCTAACCTCAATGTTATAAAACAAAAAATCCCGAGTATTAACTCAGGATTTTTGCATTTAATATACTTTTTAAAACTATGCTTCAGTAGCCGGAGCTGCTTCTTCTGCAGAAGCCTCAGGAGCTGCTTCAACCGCAGGAGCTGCTTTTGCCGCAACTTTAGCTGCTTTTGTAGCTTTAGCCGCTTTTTCAACTTCTAAACGTTTTGCTTCAGCTGATTTTTTACCTGTAGATAAATTATCTTTTTTAGCATTTACTTTTGCTTCTTTTTCCTGCATCCAGGCAGTAAATTTTTTCTCTACTTGTTCTTCGGTCAAAGCGCCTTTTTTAACGCCGTCCAAAAGGTGTTTTTTCATTAAAATACCTTTGTAAGACAAAATTGCTTTGCAAGTATTTGTAGGTACAGCGCCATCTTGCAGCCAATTTAATGTGCTGTCGAAGTTGATATCAACTGTTGCCGGGTTAGTATTTGGATTGTAAATCCCTAGTTTTTCAATGAACGCCCCATCCCGTGGAGCTCTGCTGTCTGCAACAACCAAGTGAAAAAACACATTGTTTTTTTTACCGTGTCGTTGTAGTCTGATTTTTACTGCCATTTTATTTTTTTTAAATTTTAAGGATTGCGAAGATACTACGTTTTTTTGATTGAGCAATAATTTTTTGAGGTTTAATTGCGTTAGGGATTGGCAGCGAAAATCCTTTTGCTGTAACCGGCAAAAGATTGAAGCAGAAAGCCCGACGGCGTACGCAGATTACTCACATTTGTCAGAAATGCCTAAAAAGCCGGAACGCCCTAAAACGCTATTAATATCCTAAAATTTTGAGCATGCTTTTGTAGCTCTGCTCTTTGGCAAAAAGACGGGTGGTGATTTCCCCGTTTTCGTCTCTGTCAACCAAAATATGCTTAGGTGCCGGTATCAAACAATGCTGCGTGCCTCCATAGCCGGCTAACGATTCCTGGTATGCCCCGGTGTGGAAAAAGCCTATATATAGAGGCTGCTCTTCGTTTTCAGCAATTTTTGGCAGAAAAACCTGGTTTGTGTGGGCTTCTGAATTATAATAATCCATACTGTCGCAGGTTAAACCGCCCAAATTAACATTCTGAAAAGGCTTATCCCATTGATTTATAGCTAATAAGATAAAACGCTGGTTAATTCCCCAGGTATCCGGCAAAGTGGTAATGAACGAGCTGTCAATCATGTACCAGGTTTCGCGGTCGTTTTGCTGTTTTTGGTCTATGATAGAATACAAAGTTGCGCCGCTTTCGCCCACGGTAAATGAGCCGAATTCAGTAAAAATATTCGGTTCATCTATCTCATTTTGAGTGCAAAAGCTTTTTATTTGCTCTACAATTTCCTCGATCATGTATTCGTAATCATACTCAAAGCCAAGCGAGTTACGAATAGGCATTCCTCCTCCAATATTGAGCGAATCAAGTGTTGGGCAGATTTTTTTCAATTCGAGGTAAATGCTCATGCATTTAATAAGCTCAGTCCAGTAATAAATAGTGTCTTTTATACCGGTATTGATAAAGAAGTGAAGCAGTTTCAGCTCAAATTTTGGGTTGTCTTTGATCTTTTCTTTATAATAGTTTACAATATCGGTATGCCTGATGCCCAAACGGGATGAATAAAACAAAAAAGAAGGCTCTTCTTCGGTAGAAATGCGTATTCCGAGCTTGGTTTTTGGCACTTTTACGTGTTTTTGGTAATAATCGATCTCGTTTTTATGATCTAAAACCGGGATTACATTAAAGCCGTCATTGATCAATTCGACTATATTTTGCTGGTATAACTCGCGTTTATAACCGTTACAAATAATATAAGTATCTTTGCTCAGGTGTTTATTTTTAAATTGTTCTTTGATAATAGGTATATCGAACGCAGATGAGGTTTCAATATGGACGTCGTTTTTTAGGACTTCATCCGTAATGAACGAAAAATGCGAGCTTTTTGTGCAATAACAATAAAAATACTTGCCTTTATAATCAACTTTGGCCATGGCAACATTGAACAGCTTTTTGGCTTTTTGTATCTGTTGCCCGATTTTAGGCAGATAGGTTAATTTTAAAGGAGTTCCGTATTGTTTAATAATATCCATTAAAGGAATATTATTGAAACTGAGCTCATTATCAGACACTTCAAAGCCTTCTTGCGGGAAGTTAAAGGTTTGGTAAATAAGGTCGGAATAGTTCTTTTCTTTAACTTCTTTATAAATTTTACCTTTTGTTTCTTTCATTTTTTGCAATCTAAGTGAGTTACATTACCTATCAAAGTACAAATGTAAGTCAATTACATTAAACACAATATTAATTTAAAGTAAATTTTATATGATAAAACCCATTAAGATTATTGAAGTAAAATCGGAAATTGGTGCCGGAACCCGGGGATCCAGTCTTGGCGTTGATGCGATTAAGATAGCCGCCCTGGATTTTGGAAGCAATTTCTTTAAAAAATTCAAATCTGTTGAAATTAAGAACGAAAATCAGTTGCTGCTTGAGCCCGTTGTACACGATTATGCCAAGCGTATTAAAGGTGTTTATGCCTTAAACGAGCGTTTGGCACATGAAATTCAAAAGACCTTAACCAAAGAAAACGCCATACCTATTGTATTGGCCGGAGATCACAGTTCGGCAATCGGCACCATTTCAGGTATTAAAATGGCCTATCCTGATAAAAAGGTAGGTGTGATCTGGATAGATGCCCATGCCGATATCCATTCGCCCTACACAACTCCATCCGGAAACATGCACGGCATGCCTATTGCCTGCCTTTTGGGCGAAGATAACCGCGACAGGCAGCAAAATAAACTGGATGATGAAACCATCGAGTATTGGGATAAACTAAAAAGCATTGGTGGCATTAGTCCGAAATTAGAGTATAACGATCTTGTTTACATTGCCATCAGGGATTACGAACCGGCAGAGGATTACCTATTAAAAAAGAACAAAGTACGCATATTCAATTTACAGGAAATTCGTAAAAAAGCAGTAGAACGTATTGCTATTGAAGCTTTAAACTATCTGGATCATTGCGATGTTATTTATGTAAGCTTCGATGTAGACAGCATGGATAGCCGTATCAGTAGTGGAACCGGAACGCCTGTTCCTAACGGAATTACCGAAAAAGAAGCCGGTAATCTTATTTATTATATCATGCGCAGCAAAAAAATAGCCTGCTTTGAAATGGTAGAAATAAACCCCACCCTGGATAAAGAAAATCTGATGGCTGAGAACGCTTTTGAGATCTTACAAAAAGCAACCAATCAACTTAGCAACGATTTTTAATATTTGCACTCAATTATGAAGAAAGTTATTATTGGCACACGTGGTAGCGAACTTGCGCTTTGGCAGGCAAACTATACCAAAACCTTATTGGAAAAACACAATTGCGAAGTAGAGATAAAGATAATTTCTACCGAAGGCGACCGTTCGCAGGAATGGAACACCAGCTTTGATAAATTAGAAGGAAAAGGTTTTTTTACCAAAGAAATTGAAGAAGCATTATTAAATAATGAGATAGATCTTGCTGTACATTCGCACAAAGATTTACCTACTACCAGCCCGGAAGGGTTAATGATAGCAGGCGTATCCAATAGGGAAGACCCAAGTGATTATCTGTTGATCAGAAAAGAAGCGGTTGATGAAAAGCAAAAATTTAACCTGAAGAAAAAAGCTGTTGTTGGTACATCTTCTTCCCGCAGAAAAGCACAATTTCTTGCTTTTAGAGACGACGTAGAAATAAAAGACCTGCGCGGAAATGTTCCAACCCGTATAAAAAAATTAGCCGACGGAACTTATGATGCCATTTTACTGGCAGCGGCCGGCATCGAGCGCCTTGAATTAGATGTAAGCGATTTTACCGTCGTGAAATTAAGTCCCCAAGAGTTTGTTCCTGCACCGGCCCAGGGTGTTTTGGCATGGCAGATCCGTGAGGATGATACTGCTCTTGAAATTTTAGTCGGCAAAATAAATAATGAAGATGTACAAACCCGCATCAATTTAGAACGTCGCGTTTTAAATTTATTTGAAGGTGGCTGCCAAATGCCTTTGGGCGTTTATTGCGAAACCGAAATGAATGAAAAAGATAAATACATCTTTAAGGTTTGGGTTAGCAAAGCAGAAGCCTGGGATAAACAACCCGTTCAGTTATATTTCGAATCGGGGTTTGCTTACGAATTACCGGAAAAAATTGTAGAAAAAATAAATACGATCACGCCGCAAAAAGTTTTTATTACAAAAACATTCAGAGATACCGATTACCTGGAAAAAGCCCTGAACAAGTTGAATTTTAATGTAACCGCAAAAAGTTTAATCGAGTTTAAACAGGTTGACATGCATTACCTGCCCATCAGCGACTGGATCTTTTTCAGCAGCAAACATGCAGTACGTTATTTCTTTAATCAAAATCCAAAAATTGGCAAAGTAAAATTTGGCTGCATCAGCAAACAAACCTCTGCTGAGCTCAGGCAGTTTGGGCATCGTTCTGATTTTATCGGTCAAAGTACCGATACAAAAATGATCGGCAAACAATTTTCTTCTTTGGTAGGAAGCGCAAAAGTGTTGTTTCCCATTGCTAAAGAAAGCATGCAAAGCGTTCAGCAACAGCTTACTAAAAACACCATTAATTTAGTTGTCTATGAAACGCTTAAACAAGGCATAACCATTGATACAGCCAGCAATATTATCGTATTTACATCGCCCAGTAATGTAGAAGCCTTTTTTGAAAAAAATAAATGGCAGGAACATTACAAGGCCGTGGCAATGGGCGAAGCTACCGAAGGTGCATTGTATAAAAAAGGAGTGAAAAAGCCTGCAAAACCAATCACTTTCGACGACCTGGGATTAATGCATTGCATTTTATCGCTTAGCTAAATTATTTTGGCTTCATGCTTAAGTCATGTAAGATTTACTGCAAGATCAGGCATTTACCACCTATATGCATAATTAACCTTTTGTTAATTTTTTTGAAGGAAACTTAAAAACAAAACAAAGTTTCCGTAGTTTTGCCGCGCTTAAACTATCTACCCATGAAAAAAGTCTTTTTACTTGTGCTCTTAAATATATTGGCTTTTGCTTCTATAACAGCTCAAACGCATACCATCAGCGGGTATATTAAAGATGCTAAAAACGGCGAGGTTTTAATAGGCGTTAGCGTTTATGAAAAAGGCACTACAAATGGCGTAAGTACAAATGCTTACGGCTTCTATTCACTTATGTTATCAGCCGACACACATAATATAGTTGTGTCTTATATAGGGTATGCCAATCAAAGTAAAAAGATCGATCTGACCAGCAAAAATCTTACACAAAATTTTGAATTAAGCGATGCCGCCAATTCACTGAACGAAGTAGTGGTTTCTTCTGAACGCGAAGACCAGAACGTAAAATCTACCGAAATGAGTGTGGCTAAACTGGATATAAAGCAAATCAGTCGCATACCTGCCCTGTTAGGCGAAGTTGACGTTATCCGTGCCATACAGTTGCTGCCTGGTGTAACTACCATGGGTGAAGGCGCCTCAGGCATAAATGTACGTGGTGGGAATATTGACCAGAATTTGATTTTATTGGATGAAGCTCCTGTTTATAACGCATCTCACCTTTTTGGTTTTTTCTCCATTTTCAATCCGGATGCCGTTAAAGATGTAAAGTTGATTAAAGGCGGAATACCCGCTCAATATGGCGGAAGGTTATCTTCTATTTTAGATATTAGGATGAAAGAAGGTAATAGCAAAAAATTACAGATCAATGGTGGAATTGGAACCATTTTCAGTCGCTTATCTATAGAAGGGCCGCTTGTAAAAGACAAAGTATCCTTTATTGTGGCCGCACGCCGGAGTTATATTGATATATTGGCTAAACCCATTCTTAAAAAAACAAGCCCTGATTTGGGCGACCTGAAATTTTATTTTTATGACCTCACAGCTAAAATAAATTACCGGGTAAATGAAAAAAATAATTTGTTTCTAAGCGGTTATTTTGGGCAGGATGTATTTGGTGCAGGCTTTAGTTTTAAATACGGAAATGCTACCACCAGCTTACGTTGGAACCACTTGTTTAACGAAAAATTATTTTTAAACACTACCGCTTTTTATAGTAACTACAACTACGGCTTAGGGTTTACAAACGCAGGCAATAACCAAAGTTTTACATGGACATCCAATATTGTTAACTATAGTATAAAGCCCGATTTTACTTATTATGTAAACAACAAACACACCATGCATTTTGGCGGACAAAGCATCATGCTTCAGTTTGAGCCGGGCAAAGCCATTGTTACATCGGCAGATGGCTCTAATAATATTAGTTTACCAAACAAATATGGCATGGAAAATGCCTTGTACGTAGATGACGAATATAAAGTAAACTCACGCATAAGCATACAAGCCGGCATTCGTTATTCCTTATTTAATTATATGGGGCAGGGATATAAATACAGTTATTATGATACTGTTCCAAACAATTCAAAGCGTTTAAAAGACAGCACGTATTATGGCATGTTTAAAACCATTGCACATTACGGCAATTGGGAACCGCGTGCATCCTTTAAAGTGGATGTGACCGATAACAGCTCCATTAAAGCAAGTTATAACCGTACGGCTCAATATTTACAATTAGTATCCAACACCGCAGCTGCTACACCACTGGATATCTGGACCCCTTCTACCAATAATATCAAGCCTCAATTAGCCGACCAGGTTGCTGTTGGCTACTTTAGAAATTTTAAAGAAAATATGTTTGAAGCATCTATAGAAGTGTATTATAAAATCATGCAGAATCAATTGGATTATGTAGATAACGCAAACCTGCTTTTAAATAAAACATACGAAGGTGATTTGCTCCAGGGCAAAGGACGTGCATATGGCTCTGAGTTTTATTTTAAAAAGAATAAGGGTAAATTTACCGGTTGGGTTAGTTACACCTTATCTCGAACATTGCGCCAGATAGATGGCTTAAGCAATGACAAATGGTTTCCAAGCAGGTACGACAGGCCGCATAACCTGGCAGTTGTTTTAAATTATGATTTTAATAAGCGTTGGAATGTATCTGCCAATTTTGTTTATGTAAGCGGCACGCCAAATACTTTTCCCGATTCACGGTTTGAGATACAAGGTTATGTGCAAGGGTATAATACAACTAATTTAAGAAACAATTACCGCAATCCTGCGTATAACCGACTGGATTTTTCTGCCACGTATAATTTCAAGAAGAATGACAAGCGGCGCTGGCAAAGCAGTATTGTATTCAGTGTTTATAATGCGTATGCAAAGAAAAATACATTTGCTGTTTATTTCCAGGCAACACCAAACAATCCAAACCAAACACAAGCTATTCGTTACACAGTTGTTGGAACCATTATACCTGCTATAACATATAACTTTAAATTTTAAGATCATGAAAATATTAAACGTAATCCTCGCCTCTTGTTTTTTATTTATGATTGCATCCTGCACCCAGGTAATTAAGGTGGATGTGCCAAGCGGTGCAACACTCATGGTGGTAGATGCTTTTATTAATAATTCGTCTGACACGCAAAAAGTAAGGCTAACTACAACAGCCGACTATTTTAGCAATGCTCCAACTCCTCCGATACTTGGAGCAACCGTTACATTAAATGATCTGACAAATTCTACAACTTATACTCTTACACCCGACGGAAAAGGAAATTACATTTACGTCCCGGTTGTAAATGATAGCATGGCCCAGATTGCGCATAAATATCAATTAAATATTACGTATAACGGAAATACCTATAGCGCTTTATCGACCTTAAATAAGACAACTGTTGTAGATACCATTGCGTTTAGAAGCACGCCTAGAGATTTTAATAACGATTACCCAAATGATACAACAAAGCCGGTTAAGAGATTTTTTCCTGCTTTTGTTGCCAGGGATATTGCCGGAGAAGTCAACTATTATTGGGTAAAGACCTATAAAAATGGCATTTTCTATAACCAGCCAAATCAAATGGATTTCTTTCAGGATGCAGGTTATGATGGCACAGACGGATATCCGTTTCTTGCCCCGGTCTGCTTTTTCGGGCTGACCTCTGATGATAATCCTATTCACAGGTATGATGTATGTACCATCAGTATCTTATCTATTGACAAAGACACACATAGTTATTTAACCCAGCTTAACGCGCAGCTTACCAATGCAGAAAGTGGTTTGTTTGCGGTTACGCCTCAGAATGTTAAAACTAATATACAGCAGACTTCAGGCACACAAAAAGCTATCGGCTGGTTTAATATGGGAGCAATAACCAGTAAAAGCCAGGTTGCCCTTTAATCTTATTTTTTATTGAAAATTGAGGACAAGGCTTCCATGTTGCTATCAATATCTGTATGAATCCAAGAAGAAAATAGCATACCCTAAATACCTTAAAAATAATTAAATTTGCACCTCAATTTATAGCATGACTCACAAAAAATACGGAATAGAAAAAATTAGTGTTTACCCAACCGCTTTGCAATTAGACCTGGTTGACCTGGCTAATGAACGCGGCTATGATGTGGCACACATGAAAAAAGACCTGATGGTTGAAAAACGTGGTGTCAATCCTCCTTGGGAAGATACTGTTACCATGGCTGTTAACGCTGCCAAACCCATGCTCACCAAAGAAGATATCGAATCGATAGGCTTATTGATCGTTGCTACTGAAACAGGCCTTGACGGCGAAAAAGCGTTAAGCTCTTGGGTACTCGAACACTTAGGCTTACCCAGCACCTGCCGCCACTTTGAAGTTAAAATTGCCTGTTATTCAGGCACAGCTGCGCTTAAAATGGCTATCGGCTGGTTATCATCAGGCCTGGTTAGAAAAGGGCAAAAAGCCTTGGTTATTACTACCGATGAAAGCTTAAATTCCATTCACCGTCCATGGGAGTATGTTTGCGGAGGCGGCTCTGTAGCTTTACTTGTTTCCGATAAACCTGACTTCCTGGAATTAGAAGTCGAAAAATTTGGCGTATACGCGCATGAAGTAGCTGATGTTATCCGTCCCTTGCCTTGGTTAGAAACCGGTAACAGCGAGCACAGTTTATTTGCTTACATGGAAGCCTTAGCGGGCGCTTATGAAGATTACGAGCAAAATGTAGATGATGTAAACTTTGAAACCTACTTCACAAAAAACATATACCACGTTCCGTTCAGCGGTATGAGCTTCAGGGCGCACAAACGCTTACTACACATGACTTCTGATGCCACGATTGAAGAAGTACAGGAAAGCTTTAAAAACAAAGTGTTGCCATCCATAACCTATTCCAAAGATATTGGCGGCACCTACGGCGGTAGTATCTTTATTGCATTGTTAGCTACTATCGATACCCTTTCTTTAAAAGAAGGCGACAGGTTAGGCGTGTTCTCTTACGGATCCGGTTCATGTGCCGAATATTATAGTTTTTTAGTGACCGAAACTTCTAAAGAAGTAGCTAAAAAAGCAGGTTTAAAAGCCCTGATCGATAACCGGTATAAAATTACCGTGCCGCAGTATGAAGCGATGGAAAACGCACGCGAGCAACGTATTAAAGAAGGCGATTTTACGCCCGACTACAATATGGTTCCGGGCTTATACGATGCCGCTTTTAAAGGCAAAGGCCTATTGACTTACGTGGGTTCTGAAGGATACTACAGAAAGTATAAGTTTAGTTAATCATTAACTAAAAAACATAATTAACCCCAAGTGCCATACTAAAGATCTGGTTTAAGTGTATATCATGTTCGTGAAAATAATAGAACATGTAACTGTCAACCGTCCCTGTTTCAATATAAGGCTCTAAAAAATTATTCTTACCAATGCGTATCCTGTCTTTTATTCCGCCAAAAACAGTAAGATGTACCGAATTTATTAAGTAATACCCGTTGGGGTATTGAGGCGCCAGGTATGTAAACGAATTATTGCCTGTTTCATAATTACAAGTAAAGCCAATGTATGGTTGTATAGTATTTCGTTTTAACTTAAGCCTGCAAAAGCTTACAGCATTTTTAATGGCAATGGTATTTATACTCAATTCTCCTTTTTTAGGAGGCACATATCCATATAATAGGCTCGCTTGCCAGTAATCATGAAAAATATTATAACCAATACCCGCTGAAAATGTACCGATATTGCCTGCAAACTGAAAAGTAGCTAACGAAGGAATATACCATTTATGTTTTACGCGCTCATTCTCGTTTTGAGAACTTAATTGTAACGCACTGCATAAAAAAATAAAAAATATACGTAACGGTTTTCTCATCAATAGCTAACCTGTTTTGATGTTATACCTCCGCTGCGGTTAATGGTAAGCTCTCCGTATATTCTGTTATCAGTATATGGAATTACCACATATTCTACACTATCGTTATATCGTTCATCATCATAATAACTAAAATGCAAATGCCCGTGAGCAGATAAAGTTGTATTGCTTGATGCCAGGATAGATGTATAAAGGCTTGCATAAGCAGGTGTAAACTGATCGCCATACGGCGGTATGTGAGAACAAACAACTGTATTTCCAAAAGAAGCATTCTGGCTTAACTCATTCTTTAACCAGCCAAAATCAGGTGTTTCTTTACTTTCCCAAAACACATCATCAAACATAACAAACTTAGTATGGTTAAAAACAAACGAATAGTTTTTAGGCCCGAACATTTTCTGATAAATGTCCTCACCGTTAGAAAGATAATCATGATTGCCAATAATGGTAAGATAAGGCTTGGTAAGCTTGTTCATAAAATCGTGCAGCAGCGTATATTCCTGTGATAAACCCTGGTCAGCCAGATCGCCCAGTATAAGAACAAAAGCGATATCCTTACGCGCATTAATAGCAGTCACTGCATCTTGCAACTCACCATAATAGTAGTGGTTGTCGGCCAATAAAGCTACCTTATACTCCGTCAGGTTAGTGGTGTCAATCTTTGCCAGGAGATTTAAATTTGTTTGCGTAGTATTCTGGTAAGAAGCATCTTTTGGAGTAGCTGTTTCATATGGGCTTGAATCAAACACTTTTTCACAGGAAAAAAGGACAAGCGTAAATAAAAACGCACCAATAGCAATTACTTTTTTTTCTTTCACAGCTTAAAAATATAATTCATCTCAATACCTAAAAAAAGCTTAACAATTATTAGGATGCATAAAGAGTAGATTATTGCTTTCGGAGTAAAATAGAACATTCAAATGTTATCATCGTTTTAATGATTAATTTTATGCTTTAAATTTTAACATGATAAAAGAAATAAATATCCCTTCATTTTTAAATCCTGCATCTATCAGAGATTTATCTAATCAGTTATCTGAAGCAGAAAAAGACGGTACACGCTTTTTAGTTTTAAAAGGTAGTGAAACTATTTTTTGCAACGGCTTAGATTTAAAATGGGTTGCCGCTAATGCGCAGGGCGATTACATGAAAGAAATGCAGGAGTATGGTGCGTTTCTTAAAAAACTGCAAACAGGTTCTTTTATTTCCATTGCGGTTGTTAAAGGAGCCGCATCAGGCGGTGGTATGGGAATTGTTTGCGCCTGCGACCACGTTATTGCCGAAGAATCAAGCACCTTTGCATTGCCGGAGGGTTTGTTAGGATTGATTCCCGGAATGATTATGCCGGCTTTGCTGAATCGTTTATCTCCGCAGCGCATCAAAAAGATGGTACTCACCGGGAAGAATTATCCTACTGAAACTGCTTTACAATGGGGCATTGCAGACGACATTGTTAAAGCCGCTGATATGCAGGAAGCAATTGCAAAAGCTGTTGCAAGCATGAAATCATGCAAAAAAGATCCGGTGGGTGATGTAAAGCAATTGCTTTATCAGGCCAACATCAATAAAGATGAATTAGCCCAATTAGGCATGAATATACTTGCTGCAAAGCTTAACGAGCCCGAAATCAGCGAGCGTTTGATAAACCTGGCTGAATTTATGGAGGATTAACGCCAAAAAACATCCATTTACTTACGCGATTTTTTCGTATTTTTACCCTTCAATTAAAACCACAACACATACAATGCAAAATCAAAAATTTGTATCCAATAGCCAGGAATCTTCCAGAATGTTTAAAAGCAATTTCCTGGAAATGTTCTCTAAGATCCATCCTGTAACCCCTTTGATTTTATTTGTCCCTGTGGTGCTGTTCTTTTTATACAAAACTATTTTCGTTTTTCACCTGGCTTTCTTACCTATCATTTTATTGTTTGCTGCCGGCATTTTTATCTGGTCACTTACCGAATATGTGATGCACCGTTTTTTGTTTCATTACCACCCAACGTCCAACTGGGGCAAACGTATCCATTTTGTGTTTCATGGTGTTCACCACGATTATCCGAATGATGCAAAACGCCTGGTAATGGCTCCTGCGGTAAGTGTTCCTTTAGCAATTTTATATTACTATCTGTTTGCTGCTATTTTAGGTGCAGAATATGTAGCGCCTTTTTTCAGCGGCTTTGTATTGGGTTATCTTTTTTATGATATGACGCATTATGCCATTCACCATTTTCAATTTAAAAACGGCATGTGGATGAAAATAAAAAAACACCACATGGTGCATCATTATATGGATCATGACAACGGGTATGGTGTAAGCTCTAAATTTTGGGATATTATCTTTAGAACCGATTTTAAAAATCAGCAGTTAAATAATAAGTAATTTATCCCGCAGAATTAGATGACAGACATAAAGAATATTACCATTACCGACCCGGTTTATAAAGAAAAAACAAAGTTTAATTTCATAGAGCGTTTTTTCATTAAAATGCTGAACGACAAGCGCGACATGGCATTTATCAAGCTTTGCGGGTTGATTCTTATTACAACTATTCCCTTTGCAGTGTATCTTTTTATCCCAGGCAATTTAAACTGGTGGCTTGTGCTTATTTATTACGCGTTTAACTTTGGTGTATTAACCGGCTCATTTATTTTGATGCTGCATTTAACATCACACCGTCCGCTTTTTAAAAAAGAATATGGTTATTTAAACAACTTTATCCCCTGGATAATCGGGCCTTTTTTTGGTGAAACTCCCGAATCTTATTTTGCGCATCATTTGGGCATGCATCATGCCGAAGAAAACATGCCAAGCGATTTGAGCAGCACCATGAAATATCAACGTGATAGTTTCGGAGATTTTATGAAATACTATTACGATTTTATTGTAAAAGGCATTTACGATCTGGCGGCTTACTTAAAAAGAAAGAATCGAATGAAGATCCGGAAAAGCTTTCTGATAGGCGAATTTTCTTTTTGGATCATTGCCATTGCATTACTTTTTTTCAACTGGAAAGCTTCTGTATTTGTGTTTGTTGTACCTGTGTTTATAGTTCGTTTTTTAATGCTTGCCGGCAACTGGGGGCAACACGCTTTTATTGTGAGAGATACCCCGAGAAACAGCTACACCAATTCTATCAATTGCATTAACGTGCGTTACAATCATACTTGCTTTAATGACGGGTATCATATCGTACATCATTTAAAACCTGCTATGCACTGGCTGGAATTGCCTGATGAGTTTATGAAGAATTTGGATAAGTATACAAAAGATAATGCTATCATTTTCCAGGGAATAGATTTTTTTATGGTGTGGTTTTATCTAATGACAAAAAACTACAATGCCCTTGCTAAAAAGATGGTTATCGTAAACCCCGGTATAACAACTAAAGAACAAGCCATTGCTCTTTTAAAAGAACGCACACGCCGCATTGATGATTATGTAGCCCCGGTTAAACCGGTTAGAATGCAACCTGCAGTTTAGTCTTTACGCAGTCTCTTTTATCTTCACCTTACATGTGCAGCAACACTGTCTTTCAACATGTTTAACTTGATTGCTAAAGCAAAAAATTAATTAAAGCATTTTTAATACCGACATAACCGTATTAATAACAAGCCCAAATACTGCTTGTTTAAATTGGTCTAACTGTATTGCGGCAACTCCTGCTTGTTTTAAAGCAACCATTTGCATGAGATCTTTTTGGCCTGCAACCAAATCTTTAAAATCATCTGCCGATAATTGCCCGGCAGCAAGTAAATTAGTCCAATTGGTTAAATCATCTTCTATTGCAGCGAGAAACGATTTGCCATCAACTTGTGCTTGCGAGAGATAATTTTTAAGAGTGGATTGAGCGATATTTGTTATTCCTAATTCTAATTGCTTAAGTATACCTTGAATGTCTATGGCCATGGGTTTAATTTTATTAATTCTTAATATCAGCAGGTTGTATCTTTTTACTTTCAAGTTCAGCTATCTGATCAAAAGCAATTCCAATTTGTTTTTTCTTTTCGTCCAAATAAACCTTATTAACTTTATTTTCTGTTCTCCATTTAACTATAAAACCGCCCCAAAGATGCCCTGTAGAATCAGTCAGGACTTGCCATAGCTTTGTGGTAAAATCATTTTTTGGCCTGTGCTTTTCATATTCGTATATTTTTTGAATATTATTTTGCACGGTTAAAATATCCTTTTGATGCGATTGATAATCTTCCGTTGCCATATCCATCAAGCTTAACGCATCTACTTTAAGAGAAGTTGTTTGAGCATACGAATATGAATCAAAATTGGAAACGCTTGGAGATAGTAGCTTACAACTGTATAACGAAGTGAGTAAAATAATGATTGCATAGTGCAAATATTTTTTTTTCATATACCTTAGTTTACGTTTGCTCCAAAAGTACATGAATTGTTTGCACCAAAAAATACAAAAACCCGTATTTTCTTACATAAAAAATGCCGGCATATTTTCATAGCCGGCATTAAATCAAAAAGGTAATTAACTAAAGTCCTAATTCTTCCTGGTCTATATACATACGTTGCAAACCTTCCAAAAAGTCATAACCTCTGTCTGCCGTAATGGTTTGGCCTCTTATGCCATCCATTAACCCGCTGGTCATCATATAAGCAACCTTGGCAACTTCTTCAAGCTCTATGTGTGTGCCCGGAATATCATATTTTGCAATAAACTCAACCCACTCGTTTCCAAGCGTAGATAATAAAGAATCTGTAATAACAGGGCGTGTACGTAAAATATTAAAGATCACACCGTCATCATAAAAATGATAAGTAAGATATTTTACCAATACTTCGTTCAAAGATTTAGTAGCTGCGGCAAAATCATAATTTTTATGGAAACGATCAGGCCCATGAGAAGACAATGCCAACACATATTTAGGGTATTTACCAAAAACAGTTTTCATCTGGCGTGTATACTCAATCATTGGCCAACAGCTGTACTCAATGCTTTTTAGCAAATATGCTTCGTTATAATCATCCATGTTTTTTACCAGCGTAGTAAACGACACGTTAGAAATAAACACATCCAGCTTGCCAAAACGTTCTTTAATTTCAGTCAGTAGCTCGGTTGTATCTTCGTTGTTGATAACATCCGCTTGCTTTAAAAACGGAGCAGGCAAGCCGCGCGAAGTATATTCTTTTATAACATCTTCTTCTTCAATACTGCCCCAGCCATAGGTAATAACTACTTGGTCGCCATGCTCGGCAAACTTCAAGCCCATTTCTTTACCAATACCTTTTGTGCCGCCGGTTATTAAAACCACTCGTTGTTTGTTATCTGACATAGTTTTCCTGTATAGTTTTTAATATTTCTTCTTCGTTAAACGTTAATTCGTGCATCATGGTTTCAATGCTATATGTTTCTTCAAACATTTTACGGCGGGCCATGCTTTGGTATCTTTTTAAAACAGATAAAGCTTTGCGCGGTTTCTCAGCCATAGATTCGGCAAGCTCTAATGCTTTATCCATTACCTCAGCCTTTGGCAAAATATAATTGAAATTTGTTTTTCCTATTAAAGTTTTTCCCTGGTAAAACTTACCGGTATATTGCATTTCCTGGGCAATGGCAGGAGACATATAATGCTCCATCAGTTTGGTAATGCCCATGCCCGGTGTAAAGCCCATGTTCATAAACGAGCAGCCATAACGACTTTCTTCTGCCAGGATAGCCACATCGGCACATAAGCCCAGTGCCAAGCCTCCGCCAATGGCATGTCCTTCCATGGCAGATATAACAGGAACCGGTATATCCAGTATCATTTTAGATAATATAATATCTACCGGCTTAAGCTCTCTTTTACAAAGCTTTACTAAAGTATCTAAATCGGCGCCCGAACAAAAAACTTCGGGCAGGCCTGTCATTAATAATACTTTTATATCTTCATTAGCCTTTACTTCATTCAGGCAGGCAATCAGGTCTTCAATAAAATGAGGTGTTAACCCATTCTTACTGGCCGCATCAAGCATTTTCATCGTCACAATTCCTTCTGTGCTGTAAGAAAGTTGTACCAGTTTATTTTTATGCGAAGTTTGGGTCATTTAACAAAAACTAAGGGGCAAAAATAGCAAATTATTAGATGTGGGAATGTTTTTTACGCATTTCGGCAAAAATCTGTTCGGGGCATTTTGCCGTATATTAATAGGAATCAGTTTAGGAATAAATTCTGAAATTAAAAAATACGGGAAATTCCGATTTTTAATTAAATTTGCCCCTTTAAAAAACAATTTAATCATAATTAACAATAAAATCCAAAATGGAACAACAAGAAATTTTAAGCGTAATTGAGAAACATTTAAAGAAATCTGTACCGGGTGTTGCTGACAATATTGATGCAAGTAAATCGTTTGTAGATTACGGCGCTAACAGCCTTGATATTGTTGAGATCGTATCTGGTTCTATGCGCGAATTAAAAATTAAAATTCCTCGTACAGAGTTATCAGACATCAAAAACATCCAAGGTCTTATCGACAAATTTGTAGCATTCGCTAAATAATATGAGCAATTCTTTTTTAGATTTTTCTGGTAAGGTAGTACTTATCACAGGCGGAACACGTGGTATTGGTTTAGAATCTGGCTTTTCTTTCGGTAAAAGAGGCGCGCTTTGTGTGCTTACTTACAGCTGGGGCGACCATGATGAAAAAGCCATTTGTGCGAGTTTTGAAAAACTGAGTGCGCCAAAACCTATTTTTGTACAAGCTGATGTATCAAACAATGATGATACAAAAGCGCTGTTAGAAAATTTAAAAGGGCAGGGAATTTCTAAAATAGACATTTTTATCAGTAACGTATCGGCGGCACAGGTAGTAAACAGCTTTGAAGATTATTCTTTAAAAGGTTTAAAAAAGAGCATCTCTTACTCTACCTTCCCGATGGTATCTTATACCAAAGAGATCTTTGCGGCATTTGGCCATTATCCAAAATATATAATCGGTGTGTCTTCAACAGGCCCTACTGATTATTCTATCGGGTATGATTATGTAGCGGCGTCAAAAACCGTGATGGAAGTATTTGTAAAATACATTAACTACCGCCTGCGCAAGCACGATGTTTGTATCAATGCAGTACGCTCGCGTGCCATTAAAACGCAATCGTTAGAAAATACATTTGGAAAAGACCTGGCTGCATTTGCCAAACAATTTGTACCCGATAATTATTGGATACAACCCGAAGAACTATCTGAAGCTATTGTGGCTTTATGCTCGGGATATTGCGATACTATTACAGGGCAGATCATCACCGTTGATAAAGGAACCAGCTTCTTCGACAACCTGATGGAAATTTATACCCGCTCGCAAAAAAACAAACTTAAAACAGCTTAAACATGGCAACTAACACCTTAGATGAAAGCTTAGTTAAACACGTAAGAGAAAATTATTCTAACTATACCTATGATATGTTTATGATGAACATGTCGGCCGAATTAGAAGAAATTGAATTGTTCTCTGAATATGTAGATGTTTTAAATGAAAAGAAAACCTACACGTTTGAAGCAGCCCGCAGCGGTACACAAGGCCCTGAAACGGATCTGCTTCGTGCCAATGGCGAAACGGTTCACGTAGTTAACTTATCAAGCTATAATTATTTAGGTTTTAGTTATCACCCCGATGTTATTAAAGCGGCGCAGGATGCCGTAGCCAAATATGGCTTAGGTGCTTCCAGCTCGCCCGTTATCAGCGGAACTTACCAGGTTCACAAAGAATTGGAAAAAGCGTTGGTAGACTTTTTCGGTTTACCCGACAGAGGCGCTTGCTTATTTACTGCAGGCTACAGCGTTAACTTAGGCGCTATTTCTGCATTCATTAAGCCTGGCCATAAAGTTATTATGGATGCTGCTTCTCACATGTCTATCGTTGAAGGCGCTAAGCTTTCAGGAGGTGATATGACTTTCTTCCGTCATAATGATATGGCGCATTTAGAAGAATTATTAAAAGAGCAGTGCGATGATTTTACCCGCGTATTAGTTTGCGTAGAAGGTATCTATAGCGGCGATGGCGATTACGGCAACTTAAAAGAAGTGGTACGATTAGCTAAAAAATACGGTGCATTTACCTTGGTAGATGAAGCTCACTCAGCTCTAGTAGCAGGCGAGCATGGTAAAGGCGTATGCGAACAGCAAGGCGTTTTAGAAGATGTTGATCTATATGTAATGACCTTCAGCAAAGCCTTTGGCGGAGTTGGCGGAGCAGTTTACGCTAAGAAAGAAATTGTGCAATACATGAACTGGTATGCAAAATGCCGCATGTTCTCTTGCGCATTAGATCCTGCCGTTACAGGTGGTATGACCAAAGTTATACAACTGGCAGGCGGTCCGCTTGGTGCCGAAAGAAGAAAAAGGTTAAAAGAAAACGCAAAATACTACAGAAGCTTATTAGAAGGCAAAGTGGTATTGAGCGAAGGCGATGCATGGGTAGTGATTGTACACTTTGGTGCTGAAAGCAAAACCTTAGGATTGAACGATTACCTGCAACGTGAAGGTTTGGATACCAGCATCATTCAGTTTCCGGCTGTGCCAAGAAATGAAGCACGCATCCGTATGTTCATTACTTCCGAGCACACGCATGAGCAATTGAAGAAAGCCGCTGACATCATCATCAGGGCTGCTGAAAAATTTGACTTCTTAAAAAAATAATATAACACCATTATGAGCAAAGTAGCATTAGTAACAGGCGGTTCATCGGGCTTAGGTTTTGCATTGGCTGAATTGCTGGGCAAACAAGGTTACAGCATTATTGTAGTAGCCCGTAACCAGGAAAAAATAACCAGCGCCGTTAGTAAATTAACTGCTATGAGCATCAAAGCCAAAGGCATTTCCTGCGATATTACAGATGAAGCAGGCTTGCAGCGCACCTACGACCAGGTGAAAGCCGAATACGGTAAAATTGATTACCTGGTATTGAATGCAGGCGTTGTAACCACTAAGCTATTGGCTGATTACCCAAGCATTTCTGAATTAAAAAAAGACCTTGAAATTGATCTGGTAGGAACTATCATTTCTGCCTACACATTCACACCTTTATTGCAAAGCGGTTCAAAATTATTAATGATCTCTTCCGGCTTTGGTTTAATGGGCGCTGCGGGTTACTCTATGTATTGCGCTGCAAAAGCAGGCGTAATTAACTTTGGAGAAAGCCTTCGCCGCGAATTGTTAAGCAAAAATATCAATGTATATGTAGCTTGTCCGGGCGATATGGATACCCCTCAGTTCCATGAAGAAGTAAAGAACGCACCGGCCTGGATGAAAAAAGAAACACCACGCAAGCTGATGAAAACAGAAGAAGTAGCAGGTAAGATCTTAAACCAGGCGCAAGGCTCTAAAAAATACTTGATCGTTCCATCGGGAGATGTGAATTTATTAGTTACGCTAAGCAAGATACTTCCGCGCAAATTCCGCGATTCGTTGTTGGATAAAATGTTTCCTCGTCCTTAATACAGCTTTATTGCAAGGCACAAGCAATCTCATTCTTGAAATACGTATTTAAATTTTTTGTAAGAACGCTACTCGCGTTTATCGGTTTCATTTTGTTATATCTTCTCTCTGCGTATTGCCTTTCCCGCATCACCATTCATAAAGACACCATCAACTATGCAGAAGTTGCCATGTATATTAAAACAAATGGCGTGCATACCGATATTGTAGTGCCAGTAAAAAATGTACAAAGCGATTGGAGCAAAGAAATAAAATATACAAACACAATCTCTTCCGATACTTCTTATCACTATTTAGCCATGGGCTGGGGCGATAAAGGCTTTTACCTGGAAACACCCGAGTGGTCTGACCTGAAAGCATCTGTCGCGTTTAAAGCTGCCTTTGGCTTAGGATCAACTGCTATACATGCTACATATTATAAAACAGTAAAAGAAGACAGCACCTGCAAAAAGATTTGGCTCGGCCGCCATCAATATGATAACCTGGTTAATTACATTTCAAACAGTTTTAAAAAAGATAGCGAAGGGCATGTCATTCTTATTAAGACCAATGCAAATTATGGCAATACAGATGCTTTTTACGAAGCTAACGGAAGCTATAGCCTGTTTTATACCTGCAATACCTGGGCAAATAATGCTTTAAAAGTTAGTGAAAAGCCCTGCTGTTTCTGGACTCCCTTTGATACCGGGATATTTTTGAAGTATAAATAACTAAGGTATTACCCTTTCAGCTACTTCTTCGTTTTTATTAGTGAGGTCTTTGCCACTGATATCGATGTACTTTACGTGAGGCACCCAGAACGAACCGCCTTCAATCTGAATAAAGATACGGTCTAAGGTAACCAGCTTGTTATTGATATCGCAAAACACATGGTATTTATTATCAATGGCCGATTTAATTAAATACAGCTTCTTCTTTTTATAGGATACAAAATTAAACACATAGGATTTCTTTTCGGCATCCAGTAGCTTGATGTCAAGTCCGTATGCGTATTTGCGCTGCACGTAGCTCAACGATTCAGTTGATTTATCACTGGCATAATTTATCCAATGTATCTTGATAGGCTCGGTAGCGTTGGGCTCTTTCTTATCGTCTAAATTAAGCTCATAGATAAGCGTATTGATATTAAAGGTACGCTGCACATAGAATAACATATTCTCTATGTTTTCGGGCTTTGGAAAAACCTTTTCTTTTTTAGCAGCCGGGTCGCTTTGAAAGCTCACGCAGATCAAAAACAAAACAGCTATAAAAAGTAAGTTTTTGGGCTTTAAATACATGTATGGCGCTTTATTATTTACGGGCGCAAATTTATAGGTAGTATTTCACATAAACTAACAATTTATACGCTTAATTAAACAAAATATAGCTTATTGCTTAATTAAACGCTTAATTACTTTTTGATTTCCGTTGATAATTTCCAGCATATAAACACCTTCATTCAAATCATCAATATTTACTGATAACAAATTGCTGCTAGTTGATAACTGTTTAAGTACCTTACCTAATATATCCATAATTCGTATGCTTACATTTTGCACCTCATTTTGTGATTTAAATTCAATCCGGATGATATCCTTTGCCGGATTTGGATAGATCACTATTTCTTCCCGGTTAGTTAATAACTGGTTTATACCCGCTGTATTATTGGTTACCATTCTAATGCGGTTATTGCCTTGATCTGCAATAAATATATTTCCCAAAGCGTCTATAGCTACTCCCCATGGAGTGGATAGATTGGCAGAAGTTGCCTGTATACCATCTCCGTTATATCCGCTTGACGCATCCCCTGCTACCGTACTGATAATCCCCGAAGGAGTTACCATTCTTATCCTGTTATTCATAAAATCTGCAATATATAAATTACCCGCAGCGTCTAGAGCCACACCTTCAGGCGAGTTTAATTTCGCTGCAGTTGCCTGTCCCCCGTCACCGCTAAAGCCTCCAAAAGGAGAGCCGGCGCCATAGCCATTTCCTGCCACTGTATTTATAATACCTGCTGTGTTTATCATTCTCACCTTCATATTGCCCGGATCGGCAATATATAAATTACCCGCTGCATCAAATGCTATATCATCAGGGCCTGCAAAATTAGCCGCCGTAGCTTGTCCGCCGTCTCCGCCGGGGCCTTGCGAAAAACTACTTCCTGCAAAAGTTGTTATGATACCCGAAGGCGTTATTTTACGAATACGGTTATTCTCCTTATCAGCAACAAACAAATTGTTTTGTGCATCAAAAGCAAGCCCGGTTGGATAACTTAACCCGGCAGCAGTTGCCTGTCCCCCGTCGCCGCTAAAACTCAATGTTCCGTTCCCTGCAAACGTGCTTATCATTCCCGATGTGTTTACCATTCGTATCCGGTTATTGCTTGCGTCAGCTATATATACATTTCCAACAGCATCAACAGCTACTGCACTCGGATCATTTAATGCAGCGGCCGTTGCCTGCACACCATCTCCGCTATAAGTTCTCGATCCGTTTCCGGCTATGGTTGTAATAATACCCGAGGCAGTTACTTTTCGTATACGGTTGTTACTAAAATCAGCTATATACATATTACCCGCAAGGTCAAAATTCACCTTAGTAGGAAGATATAGTTCTGCCGCAGTTGCCGCCCCTCCGTCGCCGCTAAAGCCTTGTGCTCCTCCTCCGGCAACAGTTGTTATAATTTGAGCATTTGCCTGTTTAATGCAAAACAATATGGCAACTAATAGCAATCCTTTTATTTTTTTCATATCCGTGTAACGCCGGTTTATTTAATTTATTACTATACCTATATGTATTTTTTTAAAAGAACGTTGGGGCAGCTGTAAAAATATTTTACATGGCACCTGTATCACTGTAACACTTACATAATATTTATATCAAACATATGTACATGTATTATCAATTCAATAACACTCTCTTAACCTCTACAAAAGTTATTAGCCATAGTTTTGTCCTGTAAAACAAAGTATGCACATAAAGAGCCACATACCCACGTCGTAATGATAAAAAGGATTATCCATATCCTTTTACTTACCGTCTTCTGTGTCCCCGTCTCTTTCTCCCAGTGTTCAGATCAACCCGATACATGTGTACAATTAAAGATCATATCATGGAATATTTATATGCTTCCGCATGTGGTTATCCATACCGGGCAAACAGAAAGGGCCAAACAGATCATTGAAAGCCTGAAGAATGAAGACGTAGACGTAATTGTTTTCCAGGAGGCCTTCGATAATAACGCAAGGGAGATCATACGCGAAGGGCTTAAAGAATATTTCCCCTATGAAACAGGCAACCCAACCAAAAATGTATTCTATAAAATAACGTCGGGCGTGTGGGTTATCAGCAAGGTGCCTATACAGGTAGTTAAGCGCATTTATTTCAGCAATGGCAAAGGCATGGATAAGTTTGCCTGCAAAGGAGCCATATTGCTGGAAGGAAAAAAAGGCAACTTCTGCTTCCAGGTTGCTGCCACCCACCTGCAATCAGATCTAATAAAGAGTGATGTGCGCCAGATCAGGAAAGAGCAATACCTCAAGATCAGCAAAGAATTATTAGAACCTTATGCACAAACTAAAGTACCTCAATTTGTGGTTGGCGATATGAACACATCCAGCGAAGACTCCTTAAGCTTTATGCAAATGCTGGGCATACTTAAAGTAAACCAGTGTGTGTTTGATAGCAAGCACAATTTTTCTTACGATTGCTCTAAGAATGATATTATAAAAGACGAGCATGCAGCACCGCAATTACTGGATCATATCTTCTTCAACAAAAAAGAAACGGTGGTAGAGGGAAGAATGTTTGTAAAGATCTTTCGCAAGCAATGGGATGAGTTTCACTCTGACCTCTCCGACCACTTTGCCATCATGGGCACCTTTTCGCTGAATTAAACCTTTCGATATTCCTTAAACAAAACTAACAATCCTTACATCAAGATTTTCTTTCGCTGCAATAGCTTTAGGTTATATATTTGACCAAACCTAAACCCACAAATTATGAGCGCCATAAAAGTTGTTTTTGTACATGGATATAGTGTAACCAATCTCGATTCGTATGGCGAGCTGCCTTTGCGCCTGCGTGCCGAAGCGGCTGCTGCCGGCATCAGCATACAGGTAGAAGAGATCTTCCTTGGGCGATACATCAGCTTTGATGATGCCGTTTGTTTGGATGATATATCAAAAGCTTTTCAGTCTGCGCTGGCCGATGTCATTCCCGATAAATCACGCTTTGTATGCATCACCCATTCTACCGGCGGGCCTGTTATGCGCAACTGGTGGAACATGTTCTATAAAACAACTTCAGGTATTTGCCCCATGAGCCATTTAATTATGCTGGCCCCTGCCAACTATGGTTCGGCACTGGCGCAATTAGGCAAAGGCAAGCTAAGCCGTCTGGCATCGTGGGTTCAGGGTGTAGAGCCCGGGCAAGGTGTATTAAATTGGTTAGAGCTGGGCAGCATGGAGGCCTGGGAGCTTAACAAAGACTGGATCTTTAACGGTGCCGATAAGATAGCCGCTTCAAACACCTATCCTTTTGTGATCATCGGGCAGGACATAGACCGCAAGCTGTATGATGTGCTTAACTCATACACCGGCGAGTTAGGCTCTGATGGCGTTATGCGCACCGCCGCGGCCAACCTGCAGGCAAGGTATATTCTTTTAAACCAGGATGTGCCCGTAAAAGATGCCACCGGAAATTACACTGCCGAGAAACTAAAGGTTGCCGATTTCAAACAGGCAACCAATACGCCCCTGCGTGTGCTTACTAAAAAATCGCATGGCGGCGAAACCATGGGCATTATGCGCAGCGTAAAGAAAGATGTTACCAACGATCAAAGCACGGAGACTATCAACGCCATCCTGGATTGTATTAAAGTACAAAACATGAACGATTATAGTGCCCTGTACACCCAATTTGCAACAGAAACGCAGGCTGTGCAGGCAAGCGAAAAAGTAGAGGTAGAAAAAGTATCCATTGGTAATCACACCTACATACATGATAAATTCTCGATGGTTATTTTTCGTGTAACGGATACCGAAGGAAGGGATGTTACCGACTTCGATCTGATACTTACCGCAGGCCCCAACGATGATCCGAACAGTTTGCCCACAGGCTTCTTTGCCGACCGCCAGGTGAACAGCCTCAACAAAAATGTGCTTACCTATTTTCTTAACTACGATATTATGAATGGCAGCGATGCCATAACAGACAGCACAGGCAAAGTAATACGCGATGCCATACCCGGCGCGCAGATGCTGGGCTTTGAAATTAAGCCGCGGCCCGATAACGGTTTTGTGCGCTACCTGCCTTGCAAGATAGATGCCAAGCCGGATATGCTTGATATGGCCCTGCACCCAAACGGCACCACGATGATTGATATTTGTTTGCAGCGTGTAATAAACAAAGAGGTGTTCCGCTTAGAACCGCTGCAGGGCAATGATATGCCAAGCGAAACCGCCGGCAACTTTAAAGACACCAAGCCGGGGCCTGATATGGTTGCCTGATGCTTACTGTTTGATTAATTGTTTATTTAAAAACAACAAAGCTTTCTTTTGCCTTGAAGCAAAAGAAACAAAAGTTCAAGACTTCTTAAACTTGAAATGAAATTCTACGCGACACTGTGCAGATTTCAAGAACTCGCCAGCAACCGCACAATCTCGCTCAAAAGCCCACAGGGCTTTTGCCGTGGCTCAAACAGCTTGAAATCTTTTGCTTCGTTTGCTTGAATTTCTATTTCAAGTTTAAAAGGTCGGCAACAGGAATGTAAACCCATTCATGTAATAAATCGAATATATCTCGTTTTGTCAGGTGTGCTTGCTGTTTCAAAATAAAATTATCCTCATAAGTATTATGCATACGTAACGGGTTCACATCATTCCGGGGCAGGCGTCCGCGAACGGAGCGAACTGGAGCGGAGATGGCCCGAGCAGGGTTGCTTGTGCGAGATCGTAGCGAGAGTTGGCGTTCGTGGTGCACTTTCTTTGCTTCGTTTCTTTGGGCAAGCAAAGAAATGAAGAAGATAATGCTAAAATATTCTAACAGAACAGCATTTTCACCCCTTCACTTTTATGTAAAATTTGACCACTTATTTGTTAAAACCGACCAGTTATAAAATTATTCGGGCTTTTTGCGCAATTGATGCAACTTATTTTTAGCGTTTGCGTTTAAGGGTTTAAATACAAGTTTTTAAATAATATACCATGACAACACAAAACACCGGCGGGACCGGCAGCTCTCAGAGCAGCCACTCGCGCAGCGAAACAGGCCACATTAAAAACGTAGCAAACTTTAATGTATTGCTAAGCACCTGCCTGGGCTTTGGCGCAAGCTACAACCCAAGCAATGCGGCCATTACCACAACTGCCATGCAAACGCTTTATCCGCTGGCAGATGCGGCAGTAACCAACACCACGAACCTGGGCAACAGCCTGCAGCAAAGCATTAACGGCCGCGCCAATGCTTTTGCCGATGTAAAGCGCAGGGCCACCCGCTTAATGGCGGCCTTAAAGGCCAGCGGCGCCGATGCAGAAACCATTAAGAACGCTAAAGCTATTAACCGCAAGATACAGGGCAGCAGGGCGGTTCCTGTTTCCGACTCGTCGGGCGACAGTGGCACAGGCGGCACCGGCAATACCAACCCGGGCGGCGCTACCGGTGTGAACCCGGCACCGAGCAGTGAGAAACAGTCTGCTCCTCCTCCTTCCTCCCATCCTATCAATATCTCGGTGTCTCAACAAAGTTTCGACAGGCTCATTGCTAATTTTAAATCGCTGATAAACTATGCCAGCCAGGTTAGCAGCTATAACCCCAACGAAACCGATCTAAAGATCGCAGCTCTTACTACTTACTTAGGCACTTTGCAAGTTGCCAATAATTTGGTTATTACTGCTACAGTAAGTTTTAATAATTCTTTGGCTGCACGCACTAAACTACTGTATGATTCCATAACAGGCCTTGTACATATTGCTTACGAAGTAAAGCAATACGTTATTTCTGTTTTTGGCGCACGCAGCATGGAGGCTAAGCAGGTTAATAAAATTCCTTTCCGGACACTTATTAAAAAGCCACGCAAGAAAAAAAAGTAGGTATTTAAAGTAGGCTATTAAAAACAAGAAAGGCAATTACAATTGTCTTTCTTGTTTCGCTAAATTTTCCTCTGCTTTTGAAGGTGTTTTTTTTAAATCGAATTCTTTAAATGCTATTTTTATTTGATTAAACAAAGACGTGAAATTTTCTATTGTCTTTTTTGATAATATATTTTTCTTTTCTTTTTCCGTCAAACACAAAAATTGTTTAGCTAACAAAACTTTATCAATTGCTAATTTTTTTAAAAACAAAGAATTGCTTTCTTCAAAAGAAGTTTCTGGATTATTCAATATAATATTTATAAAATCATCTTTTTCAAATAAATCTTCGATAGCACCAGCAGAATTAGATATAGATAAAATCAATTCTTTTTTTACTAACCACGTTTTCTTTAATTTTTTCTCGCCATCCAATTTACCCTGATCATTATCAAAAAGATACACTACATTACACCCCCACCCATTAAGAATAGTTCCAATACTTCCAATATTTCCAGCTCCTCCTCCAAAAATAAAATTGTAATCATTAATCTCAAGAATGTTACTTATGGCATTTAAATAGAATACATCCGCAGGCCCTTCTACAACAACATTATTAACTTGTTGAATATTTTGAATACCTTGGTTAAGCTCCACTCCTATTGCTGTAATAATTGGAGTCAAGGTCTCTTTATCTGCTTTTGCGTGTACTTTATTTAAAACTTCAGTTCCTTTCTTAGTGTCATGTTTTAGAACAAGCCTAACTCTGTGAAGTTCTTTGGAATTAATCAAATATGGCGAATGGGTAGTAAAAACTATTTGTGCATCCTCTGAATTTGCCAATAGTCTATTATAAATATCGTTTTGAGCAGAAGCATGTAAAAACATCCCTGGTTCATCAATAAGTATAATATTTACTTTTTCTTCACTTGCCCTTGCAGAAATTCTCGTATAAAAAGAAATATGCCACTGCTTTCCCTTACTTCTTTGGGTAGGCTCAAACCACTCATCTTCCTCTATAATCCATAAATACAATGTATCAGAGTCCCATTCTATTTTTAGAGTAGTATTATCTTGAGACCAATATTGAGCATATTCTGTATTAAAATTAAGATTTAGTATTTCTTTATGTTTTTGATTTTTCCTATTATCCTTTGATAAAATAAGATTTATATCTAAATCGCTAATTTCTTCAAGATCTTTAATGAATTGATTTTCTCGAAGTTCTTTAAATGAAACTGTATTTGGTATATTATCTTCGAAAGAACGAAAAAGAATGAAATTTGGAATAAGATTGAAAAGCCCATGCCAGTTGTCTCGATCATTATTTATAAGTTTAATAAGATCTGTATCAATGCTATTAAGCAAAACAAGCATTTTAGACCTTAAAGTTGTATCCAATACTTGACTAATATATGTTGTTTTAAAATTATGAGTGTAATTTTCAAGGTTAGTCTTAAAGGTAATAAGACTACTAAAATCAATTTTAAAAATTGAATGCCCATTTTGTGATAAGTATCGGTTATGTATATTAACTATAGAATCGTAATTTCTTTTTATATTACTCTGCAACTCATCTACGTCATCCGAATAGTTTGAGCTTCCTAATTCCATAAGTACATTAGTTTTCTCTAATACCGAATACTTCCATGGAAATTTTTTAGTAATTTCTATATCTACAGAATCGACAACTCTTTTTTCTATACCATAATCTTCAAAATATTCGTTTATTTCTTCTGCAAATGCAGTAAATGTTACAATAATTTCAGGAATTAACTCTCCATTACTTAGAGGTTTAGCAGTCTCATTTATTGTATCTTCAACATTAAAGCTTTCTAATGCTTCAAGCAAACTGGTCTTACCACATTCATTTTTTCCAGCAAATATTGTTAAATTATCTTCTAAATAGCAGTCTCCGCTATCAACTATAGATTTATAATTTTTTACTCTGAATTTCTTTATAATCATAGGGGTGGGGATTATTTATTATATAAACAAATATAGTAAAACCAAGTTATTTATTAAATGATTAGGCATAACTTGTATATAGAAAATAAAAGGCTTACTACTAAATACACTTACTATGATGATGATTACCCAAAACCCTACTTCAAGGTACACAAACACTACTTCAAGGTGCACAAACCCTACTTCAGGGTGCAAAACGATTACTTCGAGGTGCACGAACCTTAATTCAGGATGCAAAACACTTACTTCAAGGTGCACAAACCCTACTTCAGGATGCAAAACACCTACTTCAAGGTGCACAAACCCTACTTCAGGATGCAAAACGATTACTTTGAGGTGCACGAACCTTAATTCAGGATGCAAAACACTTACTTCAAGGTGCACAAACCTTACTTCAGGGTGCAAAACGATTACTTTTAGGTACACGAACCCTCCTTAAGAATGCAAAAGACATACTTCAAGTTACACGAACCTTGTTTTTAACTGCATAACGCATAAAACTCGCTACACAAACTATACTTTTAAAAAGCATTCGCTAACTTATCCTCTCGATCATACCAAATCAGGCATGATCTTGCATATATGAGTTCATCTAACATCTAGGCAAACATCCACCGCGTTAGGGATTGCAGTGGAAAGCCTTTTGCCGGATGAGATTGCTTCGTGCCTCGCAATGACGACCCGGCAAAAGCTTGAAACGGAAAGCCCGACGGCTGTAACCAGCCGGAACGCCCAAATAATTAAAATATGTATTTACTATGTTACCCCTGTATAAAAGAAGCACTCGTTAAATTACCGTCTCAATCATGTCAAATATGACATGATTTTTAATGCTGTTACCTGCTAATGACTCACTGATACCTGTCAATGGCTACCTGTTACCTACCCTACTGATTAATGAACAAATAGCTTCGATAAATTGATCACACTACCGGCAATCATTTCGATGCCGATGGAGAGAACCAAAAAGCCCATGATCTTTGAAAGTGAGGTAAGTCCTGCCTGCCCGGTGCGTTTAATAATAATAGGTGCCACCGAAAAAATAACATAAATGCAAAGCGCAACCACAACAATGGCAGCAATAACAAACAGCTTCTTCTCCATGTCGGTATTCTCTATCGACATGTTTATTAAATACGACATTGAGCCGGGGCCTGCCAGCAAGGGCATAGCCAGGGGGCTAAAGGCAATATCTTCTTTCAGCAGGCTTTCTTTTTTGATCTTTTTGCTCAGGTCTTTTTTGTGCTTAGCATTTAATAATAAAAATCCCGAGCGCGATATCACAATGCCGCCTGCAATGCGCAGCGCATTGATAGAGATACCAAAGAAGTTAAGCACATAGGTGCCCACCAGGAAAGAACATACGCATATGATAACAATATAGAGGCAGGTTTTCCGGATCTGGTAATTCTTCCAGCTTGTATCATGGTTGCCCGTTAAGGAAATAAATACCGGCAGGGCGCTTAAAGGGTTAATTAACGAAAAAAGTGAGATAAAACTTCCAACAAAAAAAGATACCATACGATCCAACTTAGGTTTCTACTACAAATCTGCCGGCAAAATTACGCGGCAAACCTGTCTTAATGTAAAACTTATAGTTATGAAACCATTACTAAAAACAGGCTTTTCAAAGCGTTTGATGAAAAACCTGAAATAAAAAATAATTATTTGGTAATGCGCAAAACGTGCGAAAAAAATTATTGCCAATTATATTTGTGCCAAGCAAATAACTCACCATGAAACCGCAGTACAACACATTTGAAGAAGCAGAAAAAGCATTGGTAAAAAACAACCATTTGAAGAACAGGGAAATTACGGATAACATCAGTGATAAAACCTATATCATTTCATCGATGATCATATTTCCGAATGTATTTTCTGAAAACGGGAAAGAAATAACCACCGGTTTTGATATAGCTGTGTTCTTTAAGAACGACATGAGCTTTATTTTATTGAAGGAAATAGCCAATAGGTTTTCGCTGCATGCCAACCAGACAAAATTCCCGGTGCCTGTTTTAATCTAAGCTATAAAACATAAGCATATTGCTTAACACATGCTATCACCCTATCAAAAAACAGAACGGCGCGAAAGGATACAAGCCATCTCAACCATAGCGCTGTTTATCTTTTCGGTGTTGATGCTTATTATTTTGCTGGTGTAATTAAGTCCTTTACGAAATTACACCAGCATAGCTTTTTGCTATATACACAAGCGTATAAAATCAATGCATTAAAGCTATTTTTTTTCTCATCCAACGTGATTTACTGATCACTAAAAAACAAATATTATGCCGACGAACTATTTTATTTGTCATACAAAAGCATCTTTTTCATAGATTTTAATGTTAAGGCATTCTTAAAATATACCATCTACACGTAAAACCATACCATCCAATAAAAAACTAAAATTAAAATTGATGAGGCAAAACACAATAGCGAGTTTCGCTCCAAAATAACTAAACTAAATTTTAAAAAAATGAAAATGAATTTTAAAAAAACAGCCTTGTGTTTTGCAGCAGCGCTAAGCTTTTTGCAAAGCAACAGTCAGAACGAACATTGGGCAGTGCCTCCAAACAATTATAACATGAGCGGAACTACACCTGTGGTTACACCCATTAGCGGAGCAACATCCACAAGCTCCGATCCAACAAACGGAGCTTATGATGCAAGCGGAAATTTATTGTTTTATGTTAAAGGCCTGCAGGTTTACAGCGCAACCTCTACTTCCTTAGGACAATTACCTACACCGGGCACCGGAGGTACAGGCGGACCTGAAATAGAAATTGTACCTATACCCGGCCAGGAAAACTGCAAGAAGTTTTATGTTATATACACTTGCGGAAGTTCTATTTGTTATGCCATAGTTGATTGTAGTAGTGGCTCTCCAAGCTGCACACCTGGATTTAACTCTCATTATTCTTTACCTAACACATATGATTTACTAGGTACGGGATATTGGGAAATTCAAGGTCTTGCTGTATCCAAATTAACAACAACAAATACGCGTTATTTATTTTCTGTGGCTACTAATGATCCTACTAATCCTGATGACGGTGGGATCTATCGTTTTACCATAAGTGCCACTGGTATTAGTGCAGGGACAATCATTGCTGGCAACAGAAGTTTGAAATACACTCCAACTTATATAGATGGCTATTTTCAGTGGAGTTCTACTAATCAATTATGTAATCAATTATCTCTTTCTGCCGATCAAACTCGTTTGGGTTGGGGCGGTGGTATAGTTAACAGCTATACTCCATCTGCTGATCAAAACGTATATGAAGTAATGTTAAGTGGTTATAGCTATGTTGCCAATAGCTTCAAAACGTATTATCTAACCAGCGGGTTATCACCTAATAACATAGATCATTTCGTTGGTGGTGTTAATTATGATAATTCAAACAGAATGTATGCTTCTACTTCAAGTGGTATTTATGTGTTAAGCAGTTATGGAGGAACTTTTTCTAAAATAACAGGTTCTTCAGCATACACATATATAGCTTCACAATTAGAATATGTGCCCGCATCTAATTTAATTATTGGTGTAGCGCCCACTACTACAACATCAACCACAGGTAAGTTTTTCAGCATCAATAGTTCATTAGGTGTAGCAAATTACTTATCGGGCAATACGGTGAATTCTATTTTTTATAATGGTGTAGGTGAAGCTTTTACTTTACCCGATCAAATAGACGGAGAGGTATTAACGTATAACAGTTTTACGCCTTCTATTTCTATTCCCCGTACTACAGTATGCGTAGGAAACCCAATTGTTGTTACCGGAAATAACGTTGTAACAGGCAGCGCAACCCCTGATTATTATTATTGGGAAATTGACCAATGTACGGATGCAAGCGGAAGTAATCCAACATTAGTATGGAGCAGTTCATATGCTGCTTCGCCGGGCAATCCTTTCACTATACCTGGTTCTAACACATTAGCATGTGGCAAATATTACAAAGTTACGTATTCAGTTAAGAGTACTGCACAATGTGTTGCCCAAGCAAGTACATCTATTATGGTGTATGTTGGTTGTGCAGATAACCTGGTTGTAACAGGTAATAACACAATTTGTGCAGGAGGCAGCGATACTTTACACAGTAATTATATATACTCATCTAATACCCATATAGACTGGAATTTGGGCACAAGCCATTCTATCAGCCAGAATGTAGTGGTTACTCCATCGGTTACATCAACTTATACGCTAACAGGCACTTATGTTCCGGATGGATGTGTAACATCTACGGTAGTAACTGTTGTTGTTGCTCAAAATAATCCCGATTTTACTTATGTAACAAATTACGCTAGTCCAAATAATTATTTTACAGTTAGTGCAACACCTGTTGTATCAAATGGGTATTCAGTTTCAGGATTTGGTGATTTATGGGTTGTTGAACAAATAGACCCTAGTACGGGTGCTACAATTCCAAATACAAACACAAGCACCGGCACACAGCCTAATCCAACTTGCTGGTGGTCATATTACCCTAATGCTAATGTGTTTGGAGGGTTTGATGGCACAAAATCTTCTGGAATTAATAATGTAAATTGTGGCCCTCCGGTAAGCCCTTTAAATGGTGCATTTCTAAATGGCGCTACCTATAGAATTACCCGCGGTACATGGAACTCTATTTGTCCATGGGCACAAATATCACATACTATTACGGTTTCAGGCCATAGACCAGTTAGTGGTAATCCAAATACAAATTTGGATGAAAGTACAATTGATTATAGTTATTTGAGATACCAGCAAGCTTCAACCGGTATAGATAATTTAAGTAATGATAATTCATCGCTTGTAAACATTTATCCTAATCCTAACAACGGCGATTTTACAATTGAAACAGGTGTAACTACTTCTCAATTAGTAGAGGTGTATGATCTAACCGGCAGAATTGTAAAAAGCCAAACCATCAACGGAAAAGCAACAATCAACGCATCTGATTTGGTAAGTGGTGTATACAATGTAAAGATTACAGGCAATAACAGCATTGTAAATAAACGTATGGTTATCACAAAATAATTTTCTTTCTTTATATAATACAATAAAGAGTAAAAAAGCTCCTGCATAAATACGGCAGGAGTTTTTTTATTTATGTTGGTTTTAGACAAAATCATACGAATCCTGTCAAATATGACATCTTTTTCTATCCTGTTACCTACAAATGATATACTGAAAACTGACTCACCCCCCTGTTTTTCAACATAAAATCCAAAAAAGTTGATATTTTTACCACACACCCCCTGTTTTTTTGATACATTTGCTGAAAATTTATAAAAACAATGGAAAGTCGCAGATTTACAGCCCTGAAAGAAGTTGCCAAAAGGGCCCCGGTTGAGCCTATTGCGCCAAACGGACAAATATCAGCCTATTACGGCTCTAATGTGTTTGGCCACGATGCTATGAAAGAGTTCTTAAGCGAAGAAGCTTTCAGCATGGTGCAAAATGCCATTGATAAAGGCACCTCCATAGACCGAAAAATTGCCGACCAGGTGGCCAGCGCCATGAAAAACTGGGCTGCCGGTAAAGGTGCAACCCACTACACCCACTGGTTTCAACCATTGAACGGCACAACGGCCGAAAAGCACGACGGCTTTTTTGAGCCTTCTGAAAACGGCAGAGCCATTGAGCGTTTTAGCGGCAACCAATTGGTACAACAAGAGCCTGATGCATCCAGCTTTCCGAGCGGGGGGATACGTAATACCTTTGAGGCGCGCGGCTATACTGCGTGGGACCCAACATCGCCCGCCTTTGTGTTTGATAAAACACTTTGCATACCTACCATATTTGTATCATACACCGGCGAAGCCTTAGACTTTAAAACACCTTTGCTGCGCTCATTAACTGCTTTGGATAAAGCGGCTACCGATGTGTGCCAGTATTTTGATAAGAACGTTACCAAAACCATTGCTACCCTTGGCTGGGAACAAGAATACTTTTTAGTGGATGCTGCTTTGTTCAACGTGCGTTATGATCTGCAACAAACCGGCAGAACGTTGATCGGTGCATCTCCTGCAAAAGGGCAACAGCTGGAAGATCACTACTGGGGCTCTATACCTGCCCGCGCCATGGCCTACATGCGCGACTTTGAGTTGGAATGTCACCTGTTGGGCATCCCTGTTCGTACTCGTCATAATGAAGTAGCCCCTGCACAATTTGAGTGTGCGCCCGTGTTTGAAGAAGTGAACTTAGCGGTAGATCATAATCAATTGCTAATGGACATTATGGAGAAAGTAGCCATACGCCATAACCTGCGCGTGCTGCTGCATGAAAAACCATACGCCGGTGTTAACGGGAGCGGCAAGCATAACAACTGGAGCTTGGCAACTAATACCGGCAAGAATTTATTAAGCCCCGGCAAAACGCCTAAAACAAATTTGCAGTTCCTTACCTTCTTTATCAATACCATTAAAGCCGTGCATGAGCATGCAGATCTACTGCGCGCCTCTATTGCTTCGGCCAATAACGATCACCGTTTGGGCGCTAACGAAGCTCCCCCTGCTATCATGAGCGCTTTCTTAGGCGATCAGCTAAGCAAAATCTTAGATGATTTGGAAGCCAGCGTAAGCGATAAAAAAATGACGCCTGAACAGAAGACTGCTTTAAAGATGGGCATCGGAAAAATTCCGGATATTCTTTTAGATAATACCGACAGGAACCGTACTTCTCCTTTTGCCTTTACGGGCAATAAGTTTGAGTTTCGTGCAGTAGGCTCTTCCGCTAATTGCAGCGGCCCTATGACCACGCTGAACGCCATTGTTGCCGAGCAATTAATTAAGTTTAAACATGCCGTTGACGCTTTAATTGAAAAAGGCGTGGAAAAAGATGAAGCCATCTTCCAGGTACTGAAAAAAGAAATTGTTGCCTCTAAAAAAATTCGCTTTGAAGGAAACGGTTATGGCGATGAGTGGAAAGCAGAAGCTAAAAAGCGCGGCTTAAATAACTTTAACACTACGCCTATTGCCCTGGATGCATATGTATCTAAATCATCTTTAAAACTATTTGAAGACCTGCACATTCTTTCTCACCGCGAGCAGGAAGCCCGTTATGAAATTGCGCTGGAAACCTACACGAAGAAGATACAGATCGAATCGCGCATCATTGGTGATATTGTAACTAATCAAATTATTCCTTCGGCTATACGTTATCAAAAAACACTGGTAGATAATGTGAGCGGCATGAAGCATATTTTTGATGCGGCCGAGTTTAAGAAAACAGCGGCTTCGCAATTGGATATGATCAAGGAAATATCCGAGCGAGTTACCATCATCAAAACCGATGTAGAGAAGATGATCGAAGAGCGCAAAAAAGCCAACTTGTTAGACACCGCTAAAAAGCAAGCGCACGCCTATTGCGATAAAGTAAAACCTTTGTTTGAATCTATACGCTACCATTGCGATAAATTAGAGCTATTAGTTGATGATGCTATGTGGCCACTGCCTAAATACAGGGAGATGCTTTATCTTAAATAGATATCAGATAAGAGTATTGAGATATGAGACTGTACAAAGATCCTCATCCGGCAATGGATGGGGATTTTTTGTATTTAAAACAAATAAATCATTTTTTTTGCGCCCAACCCAACCTTTTAAAAAGAAGGGGCGTATTAGTGTATATAGTACCTAAACAATTAAAAATTAAATACCATGAAAACCATTACAAAAAAACCAAACATTCTTAAAACGGCAATGATGCTGGCCGTTCTTTATCTAGGATTAAACCATGCGCTAAACGCGCAGTGCGGCACAAGTTTTACATTAACCACCGGTAGTTCAAGCGTTGACCTTACCAGTACCTCCTGGGGAACTGCTACGTCTAATTACTATAACTGGACTTTATCAGGCACAGAAAACAGAAATGTAATTTCGTCTGGCCCATCTTATACCTTTAACCAGTTATATAACGGAACTTATACAGTTTCCCTTTCAATAGATCCTACTGTTTGCCCGGGAGTAGCTACACAAACATTCAGCATAAATGGCAGTGTAGATCCGCCTACTTGTTCTACTGCGTTTACTTATACTGTAGGAAGTGCAGGTACCGTGTCTTTTACCAATACATCGCCTAACGACGACGGTTTAAATGGCAATCCTGTGGCCAGCAGTTTTCATTCCTGGAGTTTTGGAGACCGTACCGCCTATATTGAAGACAGTACAACCATAACTACAAGCTTTACGCATACTTATTATTATAATGGCACATATACCGTTAACTTACACCTATATAACAAGCTTACCGGTTGCTCCTCATCTTCTACGCAAACTATTTCCATTACTAATGCTAATCCGCTTCCTCCATGCAACTCCAGCTTCACGTATACACTTGGTGCTGCAGGGCAGGTTAGCTTTACAAGTTTATATGCCGGCACAGCCCCCGACACTGTTTATTATTGGGATTTTGGCAACAACACCTATGGTAGTTTTAAAAACTCTACTGTTACGTATCCCTATAATGGCACTTACAGTGTTACTTTATATGCTATAGATTCTGTAGCAAATTGTAATAGCAGTACAACCCACACACTTACTATAAGCGGAGGAGTAAATGCACCTGCTTGTTCTTCCGGTTTTACCTATACGGTGGGCGCTTCGGGGACTGTGAACTTTACAAACACGTCTCCTGCGGATCCGCTTAGTAATACTACTTACACTTTGTCTTTTGGTGATGGCTCGGAGGTTTCTTCTACTGCGTTAAACCTGAGTCATACATATCAAAATAATGGCATATATCATGCTACGTTATATGTATCTAACCCTCTTGCAGGATGTTATACCTCATCTACACAAACAATATCTATAGCTAATAATCCGGTAACTCCTTGCACGTCTAATTTTAGTATTAATCCGTGGGGGCAAGGGGGGCAATTCAATTTTATAGCTTCATACACAGGAAATGCAAATAGCATTAGTTGGGACTTTGGCGATGGAAATCATGCCAGCAATACAGCCAATACCTGGAATACTTATTTAAATAGTGGCACATATAGTGTAACCCTAACTATTAACGACCCAGTAACAAATTGCTTTAGCACCACTACCCAAACAATCCAAACAATTCCTTCTAATACACCTACTGTATCTTGCATACCTTCCGCTAATTTTACTATGTATAAACTGGATTCTATAGCCGTAGGTACATGGGGCATTTCTCCTAACTATTCTCCTGAAGTAACATCTGCTGTTTGGTACTGGGGTGATGGCACTTCTACTCCGGGCTTTTATCCTAATCACCTCTATGCATCAGCAGGAGCTTATAACATTTGCGTAACTGTTTTCTCAGCCTGCGGAGATTCTGCAAACGTATGCCAGCAAGAAAACTTGTATCGTTTATCCAGCATGATACAGGTAAATGTAATAAATGCTACTGCCGACATTAAATCAAATAAAGAAGAAAGCGCTCAACTAGATGTTTATCCTAACCCGAGCAATGGTTTATTAATGCTTAATATAAGTAATGCAAGCGACTCAAAAGCACAGATAAGCATTACTAATATTTTAGGTGAGCTTGTTTATAACGCACAAGAATCTATCAGTAATAATACGCTTGCTAAAGAGATCAATTTACAGAGCGCTGCTAACGGGGCTTATTTTATGAAGGTTATGATAGGCAATAAAGCTTATACCAATAAGATCATCATTAATAAATAGAGAAAACTTAGTTACAACAACGATCCCTTTCAGCAATGAAGGGGATTGTTGTTTTTAGCCCTATACCTTGCTACGCAGCATGATCTGCGTGATGATCTTTTTAGTGTAGTGTGTAAAATCGCCCTGCATCATCCAGTGATAATAGGAAGGCTCTTTCTTAAAGATCTCTTCAACTGGCTTATCTTTATGCTTGCCAAAATTAAATACTTCTTCTCCTTTGGCGTTTAATACGATGCGCCCCACAAGGTCTACCGCCTTATTATCGTTTGTATATGATGCCAGCGTGCTGATGTTGTTATGTATAGGCGTGATCAGTTCGCCGCTTTTGGTTTCTATCTGCACATCCTTATACTTTTCTATCTGTGCGCAAAATACCTCATATGTGGCTGTAATATCCGCTACTGCACTGTGGGCATTCTCTAATTTCTTCTGGCAGTAAAACTTATAGGCGGCGCCTAAGTTGCGGGGCTCCATCATGTAAAAAATGTGCTGTGCATCTACCAGGTGCCTGTTTTTCAAATCAAAATCAAAGCCTGCACGCATGCATTCTTCTATCAACAAAGGAATATCAAAGCGGGTGGAGTTATAGCCCCCCAGGTCGGCATTGCCAATAAAATCAAGCACTTGCTTAGCCACTGCGGCAAATAAAGGAGAGTCGGCCACATCTTCGTTTGTTATGCCGTGTATCTTGGTGGTAGCTGCGGGTATAGGCACCCCTGGGTTAACGCGCCATGCTTTGGTTTCTGTAGTTCCGCCGGGCATAGCTTTCAGCATGGCAATATCAATGATCCTGTCGGCTGCGGGGTTTACGCCAGTAGTTTCAAGGTCAATAAAAACAAGTGGTTTAGTTAGGTTAAGCATATTTTTAAAGTAAGGACGCAAAGGTTACAAAAATAGATTAGATAAAAAACTCCTATTAAGACAATAAAAACACAAACAAACGACCGTTTTTACCCGACCAATTATTGTTAATTTAAAAAATAAAATTATCTTGCATTATAATTAACTAATTAACCCTTTTAAAACAACAACATTATGGAACAAGAACAATTAGCAAATTCGGCAGCCATGGGCTTAATGGCAGGCTTTGGTATGGGCGTGGTATTGGTATTAATGGCTATCGCCGTTTTTATGGTAGCCTGTCATTGGAAAATATACACAAAAGCGGGAGAGCCGGGATGGGCCTGCATTATACCCATCTATAATTTTATTGTATTTCTGAAAATAGTAAATAAACCCTGGTGGTGGATCTTTTTAATGATGATACCTATTGTGAACTTGGTGCTTATCATTATACTTTTGCACCGTTTATCTTTATCTTTTGGAAAAGGCGGTGGCTTTACCCTGGGCCTGATCTTTTTCCACCTCATCTTTTTTGCAATTCTTGCCTTTGACAATTCGGTTTATACCAAACTGGCAGATTAATTAAAAGTACACACATAAAAAAGTCCCGCAGATATTCTTTGCGGGACTTTTTATTTTATAGCACTTTACTAAGCTTTTACAACATGCTGAAACAGGCTCAGCCTAAACTTACTTATCTCTCTTCCTTAAGAAATCGGCAACAGCAGGGGCCAGTTCTTTTTGAGATTTACCGCCTACAAACACGCCGATATGTCCGCCGGCAAAGCTATAGGTTTCTTTATCTTTTGAGCCAATGTTATCGCACAAAGGAATGCTTGCCGCCGGCGGCACCAAATGATCCTGCATGGCATATACGTTAAACACCGGGCAGGTAATATTTTTCAGGCTCACTTTTTTGCCGCCAACAACCAATTCATTTTTTATCAGCAGGTTCTTTTGATACAGGTCTTTCATAAACTGGCGGTAGCATTCGCCGGCTTGCGCAGGGCTTTCGGCTATCCATTTTTCCATTCGCAGAAAGTTAAGCAGCTTGTCTTTATCATCAAGCATATTAACCAGGGTTTGCTGTTTTACAAATTGCTGGGTTGGTTTCAGGCTGTTAAAACCTTCATTTAAAAACTCACCGGGAATAAGGCCGTCATAGCCTTCAACCAGCTTATCAAAATCCATGTCTTTAGACCAGCGGAAAAGCAGGCCGTCATTGGTAGAAAAGTCTACCGGGGTAACCTGTGTCACCAGGTTCTTGATTTTATCCTGGTGAAGCGCGGTATAAATAATACTGAACGTTCCGCCCTGGCAAATGCTTATGATATTTATTTTATCAACCTTGTGTTTTTTGCGCACAACATCTACGCAGTTATTAATATATCCGTTGATGTAATCATCCATGCTAAGGTAACGGTCTGCTTTGGTAGGCGTTCCCCAATCGATCAGGTACACATCCAAACCAAGGTTTAAAAGATTTTTTATATAACTGCGGTCGGGCTGCAGGTCGAGCATTTTATAAGTATTTACCAAAGCATATACAATAAGCACCGGTGTTTTTATACTAGCTTCAGTATCACGGTCGTACCTGAACAGGCGCAGTTTGTCTTCGGCATAAATTTGTGTTTTGGGTGTTTCACCAATTTCCACTTCGGGCAGTTCGCCTAATGTTTCATAGCCTTTAACCAGCTTGGTTTGTGCGTCAACTAATTCCTGCAGCATTTTATTTTCCATGATCTGTTTTTTGTAATTGTATTATAAATTTAAAAAAGAAAATCAACTCCCGTTGTATTTTTTTAGATGAAGGTCTGTGCCGTCAAATTCGGCGTAAGTATAATAATTTATCCATTCACCTAAATTAATGTATTTGGCGTTTTGTGATAAATTAACCTCAATAGGTAAATGCCTGTGCCCGAATACAAAATAATCAATGTGCTCTTCTTTCAGCTTGTCTTTGCAAAAGCTAACCAGCCATTCCTTATCATCGCCCAAGTAAATGCTGTCGCTGGTTCCGGTAGCAATGCGGCTTCTCCGGCAAAAATAGGTAGCCACGCCAAAGCCCAGGTTAGGATGCAGGCGCGCAAACATCCACTGGAAGAATTTATTGGCCAGCATCTTTTTGATGAATTTATACATGTGGTCGCCCGGCCCAAGCCCGTCGCCATGCCCGATAAAGAACTTCTTGCCTGCAAAGGTCCTTTCAATAGGCCCGGTATGCACGCTTACACCAATTTCCTGCGGCAGGTAGTCAAACATCCACATATCGTGGTTACCGGTAAAAAGATGCACGGGAGTGCCGCTATCGGTAATTTCAGCTATTTTGCCCAGCAGGCGTATAAAGCCTTTCGGGGCGGTATATTTATACTCGTACCAAAAATCAAACAGGTCGCCTACCAAAAAAATCTCGGCGGCATCGTGCTTAATGCTGTCCAGCCAGGCGACGATCTTTTTTTCGCGCGCAAGGCTGGCTTCATAGGTAGGCACGCCCAAGTGAAAATCGCTTGCAAAATATATTTTTTGTTTTCCGTTTAAAATCATTATTTTGAAGCATCAAAAATAAGTTAAATTTTACAGTGAGCGAATTAATTAAATTAGGAAAACTAACCCGTGTGCATGGCCTGAAAGGCGCATTGGTAGTTAATGGCGATAATTTAGGTGCGGTTGAGATCAAAAAGAACGGTTTTTTATTTATTGAAATGAATAGCGTGCCCACCCCTTTTTTTGTTACGGATATAAAATACATAGGTAAAAACCTGGTGCTTGGCTTTGACGGCATAAAAACCATTGAGGAGGCTAAAAACTTTATAGGCAGGGAGCTTTGGGGCGATGAGAAAAATATATCTACCAAGAAGAACAAAACCAATAGCCTGGAGGGTTACGATGTGGTAGATGAGATCAAAGGTAATGTGGGTAAAGTAAATGAGTTGATGGTATTACCAAAACAACAATTTTTATCGGTTAACGTAAATGATAACGAGGTGCTTTTGCCATACACAGAGGCCTTTGTAAAGAAAATAGATCATAAAACAAAAACAGTTTATTATTGCGCCCCCGAAGGGCTTTTTGACATTAATTAATTCGTATCTTTAATTTTTTGTATTTATATTGTACCGTAAACCTGAGTGAAATGTATGCCACATCAAACATTTGTTTTTAAAAAATTCAGTATCCATCAGCATAAATCTGCTCATAAAGTAGGCACAGATGCTGTATTGATAGGTTCCTGGGCAAACGTTGCCAATGCCAAAACCATTTTAGATATTGGCACCGGCACGGGTATTATTTCCCTGATGGCTGCTCAAAAAAGCAATGCGCAGATCGACGCTATTGATATTGAACAAGGCTCTTATGAGCAGGCAATTGAAAACGTAGAGCACTCAATATGGCCTGAAAGGATCAAGGTTTACTGGACAAGCCTGCAGGACTATGCCGTCTCTGCCAACAAAAAATACGATGCCATTATTACCAACCCGCCTTATTTTGTAGATTCTTCCAAAGCGCCGGATGAAGAACGAAACCATGCAAGGCATACCGATACGCTTACCTTTTCTGACCTGATATTAGGCGTTAAGAAATTGCTGAACGATAAAGGAATGTTCTACATCATCCTCCCTACAAAAGAGGCTCACGATTTTACTGCTTTGGCCGAGAAAAATAATTTCCATTTAGTGAAGCTGTTGCGTGTAAAAACAAAATCTACCAACGATGTGGAAAAACGGCATATTATGCTGTTTAAATTCACTCCCGAAGCTTTCAGTGAAGAAACCATCAGTATTGAGAACGAAGGAAGGCATAATTATACCGAAGAATACAAACAGCTTACCGGCGAGTTTTACCTGCACTTTTAAAGCATATTATATCAAACCTTAATTAAGAAGCTCTTTGATGTAGCTTACTTTTGCCTTTTGGTATTTATCTTTCACAATCATTTTTTTGAAGCCTACCATGGTTTCAAAGGGGCCGTCTACAACGGCTAGATTTACAAGCCAGGCAGGCAGCGAGCCTCCGGGATCTACCAATAGTTGGTAATCAATTTCAACCAATCCGTCTTTCAAAGGAATTAAGGTCCATTTGGCATTAAAAAGGGTAATGCGCACAAAGCCGTCTTTATTCGGAATATAGGTTGGGTTGCCGGTTGAAACAATGGTAATGATCTTTGTTTTGGGATCCTGGGTTTGCTTTACATTCACAACAAAATCCCTGTCAGATGCCGGCCATGGTGCAACCACTGTTTGATAATGAATGCAGGTAGAATCATTTATTTTTTTCAGGGTAGAAGATGCTCCGCATTTATAAACCCATTGTGTATAGCTTTCCCAATCGGTTAAAAGAGCCATGATGCTGCTTAAGGAAGTCTTAATGGTTATTACAGATTTCAGTTCTTTAAACGCAGAGTTTTCGGTATGACGAGTATAAATAAGAATATCGCTTTCGTTTTTTTTAAGCTCCCAGTCTGTCGCCTTATGCTGTGAGAAACAACCCATACTATTGAGCAGAATAAAAAAAAGAAATAGTTTATGTTTCAACATACAGAAAATTAAAGCGGCTTAACGATTAATTAACACATAGCGACGTTTAAAGACTTAGATTTACCGCAAATGTACCCATAATATGTTCGATTTGTCAACCGGAATTTTAATTTTACTTTGCGTTTGCCTGTTCTTTGCCTGCGCGTTTGAATTTGTAAACGGCTTTCATGATACAGCAAATGCGGTAGCCACTGTAATTTATACAAACACATTAAGGCCTACGGTAGCGGTTGTTTGGAGCGGCCTGTGCAATTTTGCAGGCGTAATTGCAGGAGGAATAGGAGTTGCCATGGGCATTGTAAATTTATTGCCCGTAGATGCATTGGTTGACAACAGCATTGCACACGGCACGGCGATGATACTGGCACTTTTAGTTACGGCCATCATTTGGAATTTAGCTACCTGGTGGATGGGTTTGCCTGCATCCTCATCACATACATTAATAGGTTCTATACTGGGAATTGGTTTGTCATTTTATTTTATAAAAGGCAATGACGCTGTTAACTGGGGCAAGGCAGAAGAGATCGGATTATCTCTTTTATTCTCTCCTTTATTTGGTTTTGCTATGGCTATCTTTATTATGTATCTCTTTAAAAGGCTAATTAAAAATGACCTTATTTATAAAGAGCCAACTCCCGGCACTCCGCCACCATTCTGGATACGCGCTATACTGGCAACCACCTGCACACTGGTTAGTTTTTTTCATGGAAGCAACGACGGGCAAAAAGGTATTGGCTTGATCATGCTGATCCTAATTGTTTTTATTCCGCATGATTTTGTATTGAACAAAGACCAGGATATTAAGGCAACTTATGCGGAATTATATCTCACCAAAAACTACTTTAAAAAGGTAGATGAAAAACGTTTAAGCAAGGCCGACCTGGAGCTTTTTACAAAAACAAACCAAAGCCTGGATGCTGTTTTAGAACTTACAAAAGACAGAGCGCTTGTTAGCGAGATACCTGCCAAAAAACGCACGGATGTAAGAAAAGACATTATTATTATAAGCAAGAATTTTGAAAAATTGAAAGCAGGAAAGAACTTAACCTTAAGCGAGAATGAAATAAAAAAAGTAGACAGGTATTTAGTATTAAGTAAATCTGCCACAGATTATGCTCCTAACTGGGTGCCTGTGCTTATTTCTATTTCATTAGGCTTTGGCACCATGGTAGGCTGGAAACGAATTGTAAAAACAGTTGGCGAAAAAATTGGCAAACAACACATGAGCTACGCGCAAGGTGCGTCTGCAGAGATCGTTGCAGCCAGTACTATAGGTCTTTCTACAGGATTAGGTTTACCTGTTAGCACCACACATGTATTATCGTCGGGTATTGCAGGTACCATGGTGGCAAAGAAAGGGCTTAAAAACCTCCAGAAAAAAACCGTGCGTAATATCCTTTTGGCCTGGGTATTTACATTACCGGTAACCATGCTTTTATCAGGAAGTTTATTTTTATTGATGCGCTGGTTGTTTTAGAATCCGAATCAAAATAGAATTGCAATAACAACTTACCTTGACTATCAAATAAGTCTCCGCACTTCTTTTTATATCACAAAATTATCCCGGTTGCATTATTTATCGAAACAAAGCTTCTGTTTACCGAAAATCTAAACCAATTAACATAATTATGATTTAACTTCGTTTACATAAAAGGATAGAAAATTACATATGAAACAATTTTTATTATTTGTCATTGGGTTATTTGCTTTTTTGCAACATGGAAAATCACAGGTGTCTTATACCTGGAATGGCTCGGCATCTACAGCCTGGAATAATGCTTCCAACTGGACGCCCAATAGCGGTATTCCGGGTGCTGCAGATAATGTTACTATTGTTACGGGAAGTAATGTCTGCCAATTAAGTGCAAATACAAGCATTACCAATATAACGCTGACAAGTGGTACATTAAATATGAATGGCTTTGTGTTAACGTCCACAGGCAATGCTGTTTTTACCGCAGGTACGGTTACTAATGGAACTTTAACGGTAAATGCAGGAACCGGGAATACAGCAACTTTATCCAATACAGCTTTTAGCACAAGCGGGGTTTTAAATATCACAACAGGCGCCATTACTCTAAACGGAGGCGTATATGGGGCTGCTGTAACATTTAATCAAACAGGGGCAACTCAAACTACAGGAACAGGCGGAGCTACTTTCAATTCAACGTTATCTATTACAAACAGCGGCAGCAATAATTTCAGGATAAATGGTAACTGTACATATAATGGTGCAACAATATTTAATAACAGCGGCTCGGGTTATTTTTTACCGGAGCTTACTACCGGCAGCACATATAGTGGAAACCTGACTTTAAACAATACATCTGCCACACAAAATATACGTATGGCTTATTTAGGCACTACCAGCTTTAACAAGAATATTATTTTAAACAATACAGGCGGAGGTAACTTTACTTTTTGCGAACAATCTTCTGCAACAGCAACTCTTGCTTCAGGACAAACAATTTCGGTTGGCGGCAGCGGATTTAATATAGGGACTTTAACGCTAAGTAAATTTACGCAACTTGGTAACACAGCGCAAAATATAACTTTAACGGGAAGCGCTACAGCAACTTTTAATAATTCAACCACGTTTAATGGTGCTTTGACTCTTAGCTCACCTAATATTTATATTTCAAATTGTACGTATAATGGTGTAACTGTATTAACTAAAACAGACGGAACAAATACCAATCAAACTGCAGGCGGCAATACATTTAATAACACATTAACTATTAATTACATTGCGGGTAGCGGCGCAGGTAGCTGGTTTGGCTTTGCTAATGGCGCTGCTGATATTTACAACGGAGATGTTTATGTAAATAACAATAGTTTTGACAGGATCCTTTGGGGAGTTACAGCTTCCTCGAATACGCAATTTAATGGCAACTTAATTGTAACGCAGATCGGGTCTTCTTTAGGTATTGCAACTGCATGGAACGCAGCATCTACTTGTGTAATGGCAGCCGGAAAAACCATATCGGTAGGCGCAGCCGGTTTTAACTGCGGTTATCTTTATATACAAGGCCTCACACAAAACGGCAATGCTGCCATTAATATAACCACTACCGGCACTTCGTCTGTTTATATGGGACAAGGCGCTGCTGTTGGGCCTTGTACAATAGGAGGCAGTTTGAATATTACCGCGCCGGATATTTATTTAAGAGGAGGAACTTTTAATGGTGCCGTATCCGTAACAAAAACCGGGGGCACGAACAATCATAATAATTCTCAGCAAAATATTTTTAATTCTACCTGCACCATAAATCAACAAAGCAATGGCGGTTATTTTATGCTGGGTTATAATTCGAATGATCTGTTTAACGGAAACATTACGGTAACTTCTACCGGAACAGGCGGAATAAACCTGGGTTATTCATCCGGCACGGGAACTCCTACTTTGGTGTCCGGAAGTACGATATTAGTCGGATCTGCTGGTTTTAGTGCCGGCTTTTTAAGCTTCGGGGCATTTACGCAATTGGGCAACGCTGCTATGAATTTAACTTTTACAGGAGCAAGCACTTCATTGACCTTTGCATTTAACTCTGTTATTGGTGGCAATTTAACGGCAAACGTTCCGGATGTTTATTTTAACGGCAGCACGTTTAACGGCATGGTTAACTGTACAAAAACCGGGGGCAATAATGATGCAGGATCAGGGGGAAATACGTTTCAATCAACCAGTAATTTTACTAATACCGGAGCCGGTTATTTAATGTTTGGAAATGGCACTGCTGATAAGTGGAACGGTGACGTAACTTTTACGAACAGTGGTGCCGAACGCATTTTGCCTTGCTGGAATTCAGCCGGAAATCAATTTAACGGCAATGTTATCGTAAGCAATATCGGATCGGGTGTAGGTATAGAGTTTTGCGGAGGAAGCACGGCTTCGACATGTACCCTTGCTGCAACAAAAAACATACAAATAGCTCCTGCTACAGGTTATAATACCGGTTATTTGCATCTGTATCGTTTTACGCAGTTAGGCACTGCATCCAGTAACCTTACTCTTACAGGTGCTGCAACTGTAATTACAATAGGCCCTTCTGCTGCCATCGGAGGCAACTTTACGGTAGTTTCGCCTCGCATTTTATTGAACGGAGCTGTTTATTCCGATACCGTGAATCTGACAAAAACAGGATCAACAGGAGAATGGTCTGTCGGCGGAAATACATTTAATAGCCTTACAACCATTAATCAATTAGGATCGGGTTATTTTGGATTTGCCAACGGCGCACCGGATATTTACAACGGAGATTTATATGCCAATAACAACTCAACCGAAAGAATTATTTTTGGTAATACACCTACAGGAAATCAATTTAACGGCAATATCATATTAACCCAGATCGGCTCATCGGTGGGAATAGCTTTCGGATGGAATGCTACTACGAATGAAACCATGGCTGCCGGAAAAACCATATCCATAGGTGCCGCAGGATTTAACGTAGGGTATTTGCAAATTGCACAATTTACACAATTAGGAAGTACGGCTATGAATTTGCCATTAACCGGCACAGCTTCGCTAACATTTGGTCCCAGCTCAAGCATTGGCGGTAACCTTACTTCTACAAGCGCTACCTTGCTTTTTAACGGCTGTACATTTAGCGGTACGGTTAATTCTACCAAAAATGGTACTACTAATGATGCCAGTACAGGTAGTAATATTTTTAACGGAGCTTCTGTGTTTACAAACAACGGCTCGGGTCAATTGTTTTTTGGTAATGGAAGTTCAGATCAGTTCAATGCCGCATCAACTTTTAATAATACGGGCAGCAATAATATTTATGTTGCCTGGAACAGCTCTAACAATGTATTTGGCGGAACAGCTACGTTTAATAATACGCCTACTGCCAACACAGGTATTTATGTAAGCTGGAATTCGGCCGGAACAATTTTTAATAATAACATCGTTGTCACTTCAAATAACGGCATAGGCGTTCAATTTTGCGGGGGCAATACAACTGCTACAGCTACCTTATCGGCAGGCAATACAATAACTACGGGAGCAGGCGGATTTTCTGCCGGAACATTGCTGCTTCAACAATTTACACAGGTGGGAAATACATCACAGGCTTTAATATTAACAGGCTCAGGAATATTAAATGTAGGGCCAAGTTCGGCTTTTGGAGGAAATGTAAACTTTTTAACTCCGCAACTGGGCCTTAATGGCTGTACGTATTCGGGAACAGCAATCCTTGAACAAAACGGCAGCACAAATTCTTCGGGTACAGGCGGAAATATTTTTAATGGCACAACTACGATAACCAACAGCGGCTCTGCTCAGTTCTTAACAGGAAATACCAATGCCGATCAGTTTAACGGTGCAACAACCTTTAATAATACAGGGGCTTATCGTTTTTATTTTGCATATAATCATGCAGGGCAAACCACTACGTTTGCCAATACCTTAACACTTAACTCGGCTAAAACCGGCGGCTCGGATGGATGGTCGTTCATGATTGGGGAAGGAAGCAATGTGAATGTTTCTTATGCAGGTACCGTAACTATGAATTGTTCGGGGGCACTAGCCAGTAATTTCAGGATAGCACAGGGAACAGGCTCTATGGCTACTTATAACGGAGATCTTATATTAAACTTGACCAACACAAATTCGTCTACCCAATACCAGATGGGAGCAACCGGAACTTCTGTTTATAACGGAAACCTGGTTGTAAATAATACCGGGGGCGCAAGCGGCATTTATTTTAATGTAGGTAGTACGGCAACTTCTACGCTGGCAAATACAAAAACAATCACAGTGGGTTCAGGAGGCTTTAACTCGGGACTTCTTTCTTTAATTCGATTTACACAGCTGGGCGGTACAGCACAAGCTTTAACATTAACAGGCTCGGGGGTATTAAATGTAGGGCCAAGTTCGGCTTTTGGCGGCAATGTAAATTTTCTTTCTCCCCAGTTGAATCTTAACGGCTGCACGTATTCGGGTACAGCAACGCTTGAACAAAACGGAAGCACAAATTCTTCGGGCACAGGCGGAAATATTTTTAACGGCACTACCATCATAACCAACAGCGGCTCTGCACAATTCTTAACCGGAAATACCAATGCTGATCAGTTTAACGCTGTAACCACATTTAATAATACAGGGGCTTACCGTTTTTGTTTTGCAAACAATCATACCAGCCAAACAACTACATTTGCCGCTCCGTTAACGCTTAACTCGGCTAAAACCAGCGGCTCGGATGGATGGTCGTTTATGATTGGCGAGGGAAACAATGTAAACGTTTTATTTGGAAGTACCGTAACGATGAACTGTTCGGGCACTTTACAAAGTAATTTCAGGGTGGTACAAGGAACAGGAGCTACTGCCACTTATAACGGAGACCTGACACTGAACCTAACCAATACCAATGCATCTACTCAATATCAAATGGGAGCAACGGGAACATCCACGTTTAACGGGAATATTATTGTAAGTAATAACGGCGGTGCGAGCGGCATTTATTTTAACGGAGGCGCTACAGCAAGCTCTACATTAGCCAATACAAAAACAATTACGGTTGGCGCAGGAGGTTTTAATTCGGGCGTGCTTTCATTGGTACGATTTACACAACTTGGAAACACGGCGCAATCATTAACACTTACAGGTTCAGGTAACTTAACATACGGGCCTACTTCTGCCTTTGGCGGAAATGTAACCAGCGTTAGTCCTACCTTGCTTTTTAACGGCTGTACTTTCAGCGGAACCACTAATTGTACTAAGAACGGAACTTCAAATGATGCAAGCGCGGGTAATAATATCTTTACAGGAGTATCTGTTATGAACAACAGCGGCTCGGGTTATTTAATGTTTGGCAACACAAATCATGATCAATGGCTTACCGATGTTACCTATAATAATGCCGGATCAAATATTATCCATGTGGCTTATGGTTCTGCTAATAACACGTTTGGCGGAAATGTAACTTGCAATAACACCTCAACAGGAAATAACAACGGTATTTATATATGTGCCAATACAGCCGCTACCGGAAGTATAACAGGCAACCTGATCTTAAATAACAACGCTGCTTCCGGAACCAATAATGGAATCAGGGTTTGTGAGGGCGGTAGCACTTCTTTCTCTGTAGCAGGAACAACAACTATTACAAACACCAATGCCAATGTTGCAAACTATATACGTTTCAGTAACGGTGCAGGAAGCTCAACAAGCTTTGGCGGAGATGTTACTGCAACCAATAATGGAACAACTGCATCTACGAATGTGATTCACTTTGGTTATGCAGGCTCAAGTATCTTTAACGGAAATATTATCTTAAACAGCACAGGTGGCGCGGGTATTGCTTTTGGATCTAATGCAGGAACTTCTACACAGGTAAATAATAAGAGTATTAACACAGGCACGTATACAGGAGGCCCTTTATACATCCGCAATTTTGCCCAAAGCAGCCCTGCTACCGGTAATGCATCTAATGTAAGTATTACAGGAACCAATATGCTGCTTACGTTCAATAACGCTTTATTTTATGATAATGTCACCGGTTCTTCGCAAGAAATAACGGCTACGGGAAGCACATTTAATGGTACAGCGTCCTTAACAAAAGTGAGCGGTAATGCGAACGATTATTTTCCGGGTGGAAATACTTTTAACGGCACAACTACAATAACCAACCAATCGACCTTTATTTTGGGAATGGGTAATACAACAGGCGATGCCTACAACGGAAACGTTACGTTTGTGCAAAGCAATACAGGCGCTTTAAAGCCCAGCTATAATACAAATTGTACTTATGCAGGCAACATCACAGTTACTTCTCCAGCGGCTACTGCCATTACATTTGGCTCGGGAGGCGCTTCAGGTATCAGCACCATGAATGGCAGCAGCGCACAAAGCATCAATATTACAACGGGAGCCGTTCCTGTATTTACACAATTCGTGATGAATCATACGGGCAGCGGGGTTACGTTGAACACACGCATTAATATTTCAACATCACTTAATATGTCTCTTGGGATAATCAATACAACTTCGGCTAATATTTTAAACATGAACAATGCTTCAACCACAAACATAGGTAATGCAAGCAGCTATATTAACGGGCCTATGAATTATGATATGGCTTTTTCAGGTGCACGCACGCTTAATTTCCCGATCGGTAAGTTAGCTGACTGGAGGCCCGCCATATTGGGATTAACGCATAGCGCTGCTACGGCTTATACGTATAACTCAGAGCTTTTTGATGCGCCTGCTCCTACTACCTGGACTTTCCCGGCAACGATCGATACCGTATCAGGGGTGCATTATTGGGTAATTAACCGATATACTACGGGCACAACTACTTCTGTGCCTGCAACCGGCTTAAGCGGTAACCAAACCATTACACTTTATTTTGATGTGAATGATAAAGTGTATGACGGGGCACATCTTAGCATTGTGAAAAACACATCGGCAGCACCTACTGCCTGGATCGACATTGGTGGTACAGGCGGACCTGCTTCATTAGGCGGAATTGCTTTGGCAGGAAGTGTAACTTCTACTTCTTCTCCATCAGCCTTTAATTCATTCTCTACATTTACCTTAGGAAGCAGGATCGGGGTTTGGAATCCTTTGCCTATAGAAATGCTTTACTTTACAGCTAAACCCGTAGAAAGCCGCGTTGAATTGGACTGGGCTACTGCTACCGAAACCGACAACGATTACTTTACAATAGAAAAAAGTAAAGACGGCGTTAATTTTGAGTTCTTGCAGAAAGTTAATACCGAAGCTTTGAATGGAAATAGCAGCACTACATTGAATTACAAAACATACGATCTAACTCCTTACAGCGGGATCAATTATTACCGTTTAAAACAAACTGATTTTAATGGTAATTATAAATACACTTCTATTGAACAGGTTGCTTTTGACGTAAAATCTTTTGTATCTGTTTTTCCTAATCCGGCAACAAATAATTTCTTTATAAATGTGAGTGCTGATTATGATAATGCTGTTTTAAAGATCGCAGATGCACTTGGCAGGGAAGTATTATCGCAAACTGTTAACGCATCGAATGTTAACGCTGTAAATGCAAACTCTCTTGTGCCCGGCGTGTATTATGCAACTCTTGAAAACTCAACCGGAACAATAAATAAAACAAAAATTATTATCCAAAAGTAATTTATCCGGGTTTTAAATACAAGTGCGTCTTAAATAAATGCATACTGCACTCATGACGGTATGCTTTAGTTTATTATAGTGGAAATAATTTCCCTAATGCATAATTAATAGCGTAAACAAAGCATTTTTCTTAAGCCGGATATTGGCATTATGTTTTCTTTTAATAGTAAAAGAAGAGTTATGAAAACCAATAAAAAAAACCAGCCTGCTGATGCTTCAGCTAAAAAAGAAAGTTTACCCGGGTATCCGCTTTATCCTGATAATGAAGATATTTATAACAGGGATAAGGAAGAAGAGGATCTGGATCCCGAAAATATTTCAGAGAAAAAACCTTTAAATGAGAAGGATAAAAAATTTAATCAAAAAACATTTAAGCAGGATAAAACAGGCGGAGATCTAGATATTCCGGGGAGCGAGCTGGACGATGAACAGGAAGACATTGGAAGTGAAGACGAAGAAAATAATTATTACAGTTTAGGTGATAATTAAGTCGACGTGCGGAGACAGCCAAAATAAGAATGGGACCGGAGACGTTTTTAGCTTCCGGTCCCATTGACTTTCTAGAGGCTTAAGGCTTGTGGCCGATTGTCTTAAAATTAATGCCATTATATAATTAGAAAACTGTAAAATATTTATTTACAGCAGTTTGCTTGTCTTCTGCTTAGATCATTTTGAACTTGGTTTAAATTCTATCAGTTGAATAATAAACTCTCTACAGAATCACGGTTTATTTTCGTTAGAAACTACTCATCATTTTATTGTAGTTAATACATATCCCGGTTGAAGCCTTTTCTTCTTCATTTAGCTCATTGTTATAGTTTTTAAATAGTTTCGCTGCGTGCTTCGCAATGCTTTGCTTGCCCAAAGAAACGAAGCAAAGAAAGTGCTCCACGAACGCCAACTCTCGCTACGATTTCGCACAAAGCTACCCTGCTCGGGCTATCTTCGCTCCAGTTCTATAAAAGCCTGCCCCACAAGCTGGCTGCTCACTAAAAAAGCTCACTGAGCTTTTTTTTTACGCTTGCCCCTGTGGACGCCTGCCCCGGGACTACCTGAACCCAATACTTAAAGATCCTACATTATTCTAAAATAATACCAGTTATTTGTTAAAATCGACCAGTTATAAAGTTATACCACACTTTTGAGGCTTTTTGCGCAACCTGTTTTTCAATTCTTCGTTTAAGGGAGTAATTAGTTTTTTGAAAAGGTTAGGATTTGAATTAAGAAATGAACGTTGCATTTTAACCATTGACTGTTACATGTTGTCGGGAGAGCATTGCATGTTATCGGAACAACGTTACATATTGTCGGGAGAACGTTGCAGGTTATCGGGGCAACGTTACATGTAATCGGAACAACGTTACATATTGTCGGGAGAACGTTGCAGGTTATCGGGGCAACGTTACATGTAATCGGGAGAGCGTTGCATATTATCGGGAGAACGTTGTATGTTATCGGGAGAGCATTGCATGTTATCGGGAGAGGGTTGTATGTTGTCGGGAGAGCGTTGAAGGTCATCGGGATAACGTTACGTGTGATCGGGAGAGCGTTGCAGGTTATCGGGTGAGCGTTGCATGTTGTCGGGAGAGCGTTACGTGTGATCGGGAGGTCATTGCAGGTTCATATCATTGAAAAAAGTGTACCAAAAAATAAATAACCAATAAATACAAAATACCATGAACAAAAATCAAAGCAACGCGTTTAATATGTTTAAAGCGGTATTAGCAGCTTTAAACAGCTTTTCTACTGCGTGGAACAGCAACGCAACAATTAACGCAGTAGTCAGCACTTTTCAAAGTGTGACAGATAATTTGATGAGTAATGAACAAAACCAGCGAATTGGCACTACAGGCATTACCCAAACCAAGGCACAGGTTTTAAATACACTTATAGATACTGCTTTAAGGGTGGCAGATGCGGGCTATGCTTACGCGGTAAGTATTGGCGATTTGCAACTTAAGCAAAGCTGTAATTTAAGTACAAGTATGTTGAGCCGGGTTAGGTATGTAGATGTGATAGCATTTTGTCAGAATTTACATGATGCAGTAAACCCTTTGGCAGGTAGTTTAGCCAGCTATGGAGCTAATGCAACAAGTATAAATTCTTTGCAAACAGCTATTACAGCTTTTAGCAATATAACCGGGGCTCCTGCTAATGCCAGGGCGGCTGTTAAAGTGGCTACTAAAAGTATTGCGCGGCAGGTAGCAGACGGTAAAAAAATACTGAAAGATCAGTTAGATCCTTTAATGACTCAGTTTAAGGTTAGCCATGCGCTTTTTTACAACCAGTATTTTGCCGCCAGGGAGATCGATGATAAAGGGCATCGCAAAACAGTTACTTTAAAAGGAGGCGTTTATAATGCACAGCATTTACCAATAGCTAATGTGGCATTGCGATTAAACGGAGATGCTATACGTAAAAAAATAAGCGGTGCCGACGGCTTGTATAAAATTGTACGCCTGCACACAGGTACGTATATATTAGTTGTTAGTGTAAGTGGTTATGTTACACAAACCAAAGCGATAACGGTTGCACAGAACGGGACTTTACTGATTGACTTTGTTATGCAGGCGGTTGGTGGCCCGGATCTGGCCGCAAGCATACCTGTTACTAATGCTGCCGGTTAAAAAACAGAAGCATGATACTCTCTGAAAACCATTACTTCCGAAAATATCATTTAGGTGATTGACTTGCACCAGTGAGAGCTCCACTGATCAACATCCCAAGATTATAGCCAATGCCAAAACCCAGCCATGGCTTTTTTGCGTAAACCCAATTTCTTGCATCATTTGCACCTATAGGTAAGTCCCACCCAAAGAACACACCTAAATTAAAATTTTGATAATTAGCATTAACGCTTCCACCTGTAGTAACGCCAATTTGGCTAAAGGTTGTGTTATTACTATTCGGAGTTAGCGTGTTATTTATACCCGGCATATTAGTAAAAGTATTAGCCGCCGTTAATGAAATGATGGTAGGGCCAATAAAAACTGCAGGCACTATAGACAATCCGGTATAAGTTTTGTTAGGGTCATTAAAAAATTTTGTCCAGCCAAACTCCCAGCCAAAATAGATTGCACCATTTATGCTTGCAGATGCAATGTTAGGAACTGTGTAATTTGGCTGTGCATTATTAAACGCAGTTAGTGTAGACGTTCCAGCTAAGGAAGCAGCATTTATTTGCTGAGTAGCAGAAACCGTAGCTGTTGTTGCTGTTCTATATTTGCTATCGTACCCCCATCTAAATTGAAAGGGAATAGTTGTTACACCATATTGGATTTTATTATATGCTATTCGCATAAAATATGTTTTATCCCCAATGAAATTAGTTTTGTTAATTATTAGGTGGAAATTTTGCAAAGAATCCATATAGCTTATTTCCCTGCCGGGCATAGTTGTATTATCACCTAATATCTCATCTTTTACGTCAGGTATTGGTGTTTCTGGTGTATTATAAATTGAAATATTCCTTCCATGTATATTGTATCTACCTATTTCAACTTCGAACATACTATCGTACTCAAATTTTAATCTATCCAATTCACGTGCTTTATGAAAGTAACTTCTATATACAGTATACCTGATACTATGCCTAGCAGTATAAGTAAGGTCTATAATCATAGAGTCTTTCTCGAGTTCCCGTTCCTTCCAAATTTTAAATTTTCCCCAACCTTTTCTCCTTAAACGGTGCTGCCCTTCTACAGGACTTTTTTTTCTCCTACCTTTAAATAATACAAATTTAGTTATAGAATCTATCTTAAATCGCTCTACATCTTCCACTATACCTTTTTTTAGATTTGGCCATTCATCTTCCGAACATTTTCGGTTCCATAACCTGTTAGTATTAATATTGAGTTTTAAATCACCGCTATCTTGCGTTATGCTAACTCGCAACCTTCTTGGTAAATAATTTACACTTGCAGTATCTGTTACCCACATAATACTGTCATTAGACAGTGCTTGCCACACACCTGACTTAAATGTTCCCCCTTTGATTTTATAATTCCTATTTGAGTAAATTGAAGGGATTACTCCAGATGCCAATTGTATAATGCAATTTGCTGGCAAAGTCATTGTCCCAGCATTTTTTACATATATCAACAAGCTGTCCTGACCTGGAAATTGTATCAAACTTCCTGCCTTCACCGGTACCGATTGTCTTTTCAGGTTTATAATAAAGGTTGGAACTGTGACTGTTTTTTTAACCAACTTATGATATATATATTGCATAAAAACACCTTTTTTAATAATGTAACTGTAACCTGTTTGTATTTGTGCAGAAGGTGCGCCGCCTCCACCAGAAGAACTTGCCCCTGATTTAGCAGCTCCGCCTTTTGATTTTTGCGCAAAACAATTAGCTGTAAAAATAATAGCAATTATAAATAGCAGTTTTTTCATTCTTTCAAAATTTAAAACTAAGCTAAACCGTTAATTTCAACCCGGCAAATACATAATTTCGATAATTCTTACATCCAAATAAGGCCTATGTTTAGAGTTTAATTTCAGCGCTGGCTACATTGCCATTAATGTTTGATATATACAAAAAGATCGTCGTTTACTTTTCTTTCAACAAATTTCTTCTTAAGTTTAATGTAGTTTAAAAAGGAAATTATGAAACCAAGTGAGTGGACGAATCATATTGTAGAAGTATTAACTAATTCAAAACCTTTAATTGAAGTATTACGAATCTTCAAGTTGTTAAAACCAGTAATAGACTTATTGCAAATAATCAGGTTCTTGATGCCAGTATTTAAATGGATAATTAAAACGTCAATTCCTTTACTAAAAAGGGTAATCGAAAAATTAAACCGCCAGTATTACATAATCGGCATTGATTTATTTGCATGGCAACTTAAGCTTCAAACAAGCGGCAAAAAAGAAAAGTGGGATCGTCGAATAGATAAATTTGATCGAGGTTATAACACAGTTGCTTTATTAATGTCAGGAATTACGTTTATCATGGCTTGTTATTGGATGTTTTGTGAGCTTTTATTTAAACATTTTTCTTTATCCTCACATGATATGCCAATTTTTTTCCTTGTTTACTCTTTAGTTTTCTACTTGTTTTCAAATCCGCACCGAAGAAAAGTAAACGGGTATGTAAATCATTATTAGATCAGTAAGCCAAGTTTTTATCCTTATTCTAAAAAGGTTTAAACTTAAAAAACAAAAGCCTGTTCACCTTTATTTATAAGGCTTACAGGCTTTTTAAGTGATCCCGTTTGGATTCGAACCAAAGACCCTCAGCTTAGAAGGCTGATGCTCTATCCAGCTGAGCTACGAGACCATTTTCTGAGCGCAAAAATACACTTTATATTTAGTTTCCAAACATTTTTTGCCGCGCAAACGCTTGTAATTTTTGATTTTTTAAAGGCTGTAACTTTTGGATACTGCAATAAAAAGAAAAAGCTGTTCAGCTTTTAAACCACGTGTGAGGTTTCTACTGTTTTAGAGTCGATAGCATCTCGCAAGCCATTACCTACTAACATAAAGGCAAGCACTAATATCATAATGGCTATGCCGGGTATAAAGGCCAGGTAAAAGGCATCGGGTGTAAATATAAACGGACGATGGTCGTTAATCATTTTGCCCCAGCTTGCCATAGGAGGCTGCGCTCCTATACCTAAAAAGCTTAAGCCTGCTTCGGTTAAAATAGCATTTGCAAAGTTGGATGCCGATATCACAATAACCGGCCCCATAACGTTTGGCAACACATGCTTCATAATAAGGCGCTTGTTCTTATAGCCCAATGCCCTGCCTGCTTCAATAAATTCTTTTTCGCGCAGGCCCATTACTTGTCCGCGTACAATACGTGCCACCTCAACCCACATGGTTAGGCCCACGGCCACAAACACCTGCCAGAAACCTTTTCCTAAAACAAGTGTAATGGCAATAACAAGCAGCATGGTAGGTATAGACCATACCACATTGATCACCCACATGATAACATCATCTATCCAGCCTCTGAAATAGCCAGCCATGGCGCCTAAAATAACGCCGATAAATAAGGATATCACCACCGCGATAAATCCTACTGATAAGGATATGCGGGTACCAATGAGCATACGGCTAAGCATATCCCTGCCCAAGCGGTCGGTTCCTAAAATAAACTTTTTGGTAACAATGTTATTTTTCTCGACTTCTGTTCGCAAGTCGGCTACAGAACTGGTAATTTTTTGATTGTTGCTAAATTGGTAAAACTCAATCATGCCCGTGCTCTCGTTGTTCTTTATCGGGAGATTGGAATTAATATCATACACCACATCGGCCAGGTTATAACGCATTTTGGTGCCACGGTTGGGTTCGTTGCCGGTGTATTCTTCTACCACAATATCATTTCCCGAAAAAGTATAATCATATAAGGTAATGTAGCTGTAATCACTCTGCTGCCCGAACATCATCTTTATAAACCAGTTTACCTGATGCGGTTCTTCGTTTTTGCGGATCTTAAGCATACGCACGCTAAACCCGGGAGGCTTTATCTGCAATTCGGGTTTCTGGTCGTTGCTGTCGGGTGTAGAGTCGGGAGTGATCAGGTAACCTGCAATAAAAATAAAAACAGAAATGGCTATTACCACTAAGCCGCTCATAGAAAGCTTGTTTCGCTTGAAACGTTTCCAGGCCATCTGGCTGAGGGAACGTGCTTTGCCTCTATCTGCGCGGTTATTAGACATGCTGTTTACGCCCCTTCCACTTTGATTTTACCATAACTGATGCCAGGCTGATTACCGGCACGTAAAACAGATTTGCTATAAAAGCAGGAATGTAATAAGTAAGGTTTAATTTCTGTTTATACATAAATCTGCCTAAAAATAACAACAAAAATTCAATTATGCATTTGTATATTAATGCAAATAGACAAAACCTGACATTAATGCCACCAAAAAAGCTGTAAATGCCTATAATCAGCAGAATAAGGTTGCTTAAAAATAAAACAGCGCCTATAAACCAGGCCGTTTTGATGTGCAGGTTCTTAGCCTTTGAAGCCCATCGTAAGCGCTGACTGATAAAACCCGAAAACGATCTTTCAGCTTTTGTATAAACAACAGCATCTTTGTTTTTTGTGGTAGAGATGGATAAACCTTCTTCTATAAAACGCTGAAGTAAAAACATATCATCGCCTGAGGCAACATGCTTATTGTTTTGATAAGGGTTTGTTTTTAAGAAGGCTTCTTTTCTATATGCCAAGTTAGCGCCGCTACATACAAAAGGAAACCCAGTTTTTGCAAAAGCATAGCTCATGCAGGTGATAGCCACGTTTTCAAATTGCTGGAAAGTTTGTATAAAAGAACTACCTGAAAGAATAAGCGGCCCTAAAACCAGGTCTGTCTTGGTATCCTTAAACAAACAAAGCATGCTCTTTAGCCAAAGCTTGTTTTCTGTATATGTATCTGCATCGCGGGTAATAATAATACTGCCGGATACCTGAGAAACTGCATATTCAATGGCATTTTTTTTGCCTGAGAGATTATACTCTTTCAGATCTATCAGCTTAAACGCAATACTCTTATCTCTTAAAAAATTTGTAGCCAGTTGCTGTGAATTATCTTCCGAATGATCATCCGCTAAAATAATCTCCATTAATGCTGCCGGATAATCCTGCACAACAAGCCCTTCTAAACAAGCTAGTATATTTTCTGCCTCGTTCCTGAATGGTATAATAATGCTCACTTTTTCTGTTGGAATAAAGTTTCTTGGATCATCTTCCTTTTCGGGAAACAGCAACACAACAATCGTTACGAAGATCAAGATCGTATACAGGGAAAGAATAGCTATGCCTGCTGCTTCAAGCCACATCATGTTGCTGCTTTTTACCGAATGTAAATTTATTTCTCACTAAAAAAACATAACCCGCTACCGACGGAACAACGATATTGATGATCCACAATAAAGTAGCTGCAACCGATAATTTCCAGTCATTACTGCCTAAGCCTCCAAACAACAGCACAACCACAAAAGCCCGTATGGCTACTTCTATAAAGCTGATCATGGGGATGGTGCTCAACAACAAATAGGTTATTGTAATGGCGCCTATTATATGATACATGTTTCCTGCAACGCCGCAGGCGGCAAGCAACAAATAAAACTGTACAGAAAACACCGTATATCGTAAGGTGGAAAGAAACAGCATCTTTAAAAGCATAACACGTTCAACTTCCAGGTCGGTAAAATCAAACTTATCCAAAAACTTTCTTGTTTTAAGCCAGGCAATAACCTTGTTTACTCTCCATAGCAAAACAGAAAACGCCAACAGCAAAACAACCTCAGCAGTTAAAATAGATACAAAGTATTTTTTGTCAATCATAGACGAAAAGCAAAGCAGCCCCACACAACCCATTACAATGGTTACAACCAGTTGCGTAATGCCGCTCACAAAATGAAGCGTAGCCGCCTTGGCCCTGTGCGCAGGCTTAAAGAATAAAACACGCCCCGCAAACTCTCCCACTCTGCCCGGTGTAAGATTGCCTATACAAACTCCCATCCAAACCGATTGCCAGGCCTTTTTAAAAGAAACCCTCTCAATAGAGCGCGTTAGCAGCCTCCATTTAAAAACCTCGATACCCCAGTTTAAAAACAGCAATGCAAAAGCCAGTAATATCAATAAGTTATTAGCAGGTGTAAATATCTCTTTAACCGAATTTAAATTCTCTACCGAATAAGAAAGATAAAGCCTTTGTGCAATAAGCCCCAAACAAGCTATTCCAACAAATACTTTTACCAGTAACGAAACCTTATTTTTAGATAGAAATGCCAATATGTAAAGATAACAGTAAGTATGGTTTGTTAAATTTATTTTGTATATCTCGTGAAATGTTTTAGTTTAGTGATGCTCAAACATTAAATACCCACATGAGAAAAATTATTATTCTATTTGTTACCCTCATTGGGGTTTTAAGTTCTTTTGCCCAAACAAACAATTATTGGTTACAATCTGCCGGAAGCCCCAATGTTGATGAGAATTTAGCTATTGCAAAAGATAATAGCAATAATATTATCAGTGCAGGATACTTTACAAATACCATCATTTTTCCGGCCGGAAATTCTTTAACTTCTACAGGTTCGGGTACAAACGATGTACTTATTCAAAAAACAAATGCATCAGGGCAGGTTACCTGGGCTATAAAAGCCGGCGGTATGGGAAGCGATAGGGCAACAGCGGTAGCTTGTGACGCAAGCGGCAATATTTATGTTACAGGATACTATTATGGCACCGCTCAATTTGGTAGTTTTACTTTGAATTCGGTAAATAATACGCAAGATATTTTTATCGCGAAATTAAATTCATCCGGCACATTTTTATGGGCCAAAAGTGCCGGCGGCAATCTTGCAGAAACTCCGTATGCAATTGCGGTTGATAACCAAAGCAATGTAGTTATAACCGGAGAATTTCAGGGCACAGCAACTTTTGGCACACAAGCTATTACAAGTGCCGTTAATCCTTACACAAACAATGCATCTTTTGACGTTTTTACCTGTAAGTATGATGCCAGTGGTAATTTTATCTGGCTTCAACAAGGATCGGCTCATTTTGACGACAGGGGCATTGATATTGGTACAGATGCCAATGGAAATGTTTTTGTATGCGGCCAGTTTTCAGATACGATAACCTTTAATCAAACACATAATAACCAGATATCCAATGCAGTTTTTTTAATTAAATATAATTCTTCGGGCCAGGAGCAGTGGTTTGTTAAAGCAGGAGCTATTAACAGCATTGCTAATGGTTTGGTTGTTGACAATAACAATGATGTTTATATAACCGGAGATTATACCGGTAATCTCACTTTCTTTGGCACAGCGCTTAATAATACCTTAAACGGTGCCTTCAGCAATCGTGTATTTTTAGTTAAATATAGTAATGCAGGAAACTATATATGGGGAAAGGAAGACGCCAGCAGTTCTTATGTATCTTCTAAAGATGTTGCCCTTGATCAAAACAACAACCCCTGCATTTATGGCGAATTTGACTGCCGTATGGATGATTACAGCATTTTAGCCGGAGGGACGGGCATGTTTAACAGTATTGGCTATCACGATTTATTTATAACCCAATACGATAATACCGGAACACGGTTGTGGGCCAGAAATTTTGGCGGCCCTTATAATGACTATGCCCATGGTATTGTCTTTACTAATAACTCAACGCCTTATGTGTGCGGAAGTTTTAACTACAAATTATTTGTAGATGTAAAATATAATCTGTTTAGTGTTATAAGCTACCTTTCTTCCGGAAACGGGTCTTGGGTATCTAATCAAAATTGTAACAATAACTCCACTTATTATAAAAATGCCAACGCTGCCGGCTTTACAGATTGTTTTATTTTACATGGAGTAGACAGCACCTCTGCCTATTATGATTATTACTACCGTAGCGGTGGCGGCTGCCACAAAGATTTTGTAGGGGGCTGTATTGATAATTATGCCTATAATTGCCCGGATACCATAAAATATTGCGGATCAGGTGTAATTACTACAAATCCTTATGCAGGAGATATTGGTAACGTTGGCCCTTTTTATCATTATCAATGGAACACCGGCGATACTAACCAATCGCACAGCGTAATTGCAAGCGGTAATTATGCCTGTGTAATGACTACCGCAGATGGTTGTTTTACATCACAGGATACCGTATACGTTAAAATAAACCCATTGCCTCAACCGCCTAACATTACCGATAATTTAGGCATTAATGTAAATCAGCCTCCTGCAACACATCCTATTATAGTTTGTGGAGCAAGCACTTTTACATTAACAGGCAGCAATCTTCAAGGCTGCGCCTATCAATGGACCGATCCAGGGGGAAATGGCATCGTGTCGACATCAGGAGCCAGTTGTGTAGTTAACCAAGCAGGAGACTATTATTTTACATTAACAAATGCGTACGGCTGCACAAGCAGTAACCATATCTTAATACAATTCCAAACACTCGATCATGTGGTTCCCAAAACAAATATGCCTGATACAGTAAGTACCTGTGGATGTTTTAAATATTTTGTATATGACAGCCTCTCCAATCCAACAGGGCAACCCTATAGCTGCTTTACCTCTTTAAATAGCGTTACCTCAAGCACCCCGCTTGTCGCCGGAAGCCCACAATGCGCACCTTATATCGATGATCTATCTTTAACTATTTGCCCACAGGCTACAGGCTGGATAAACTTTACTGAAAAATATGTGTTTTCAAGCCAGTGCGGCAAAGATTCTGTTTATTTTACACATAAAGTATATGTAATCCTAAATCCTCCACCCAGCGTTCATGTGGTTTTAACAGGTAATAATTTTATTTGCCCCGGCGATTCTACCTTGCTTATTGCTACCTATACTGTCTCTCCTTCTGCTAATATAACGTACACTATTGTACCCAATGATTCTATTTGGGCGCATACAGGGTTTTACTCTGTTAGTGTATATGCTACCAATACACTAACAGGTTGCCAGAATTCAGGGGGGAGCTCTATATACGTACAAACAAGCCCAAACCCTGTTATTTCTATGCTTCCTGCTAACGGAATTATTTGTCCTAACGATTCTGTTAAATTAACCTGTACATACTCAAACGCCGTTTCCTGGCAATGGTATGGGCCATCAGGAATACTAACGCCCACAACCTCGGTTATCTATGAGCATATCCCCGGCTTTTATTACTGTGTTGCAACCAACAGCAGCGGCTGCAAGCTAACATCAAATACGGTTGAAATAAAAACCTATAATACACCCTATTTAGCTGCTTTGCCGCAAAATGTTGTTTGTGCCGGGCAAACAGTAACCCTGCAGGTAACAAGTGGTGATACCACATCAATTCATTGGCTGCCACCTCTAAGCGGAGGGGGCACTATACGGGTTGTTTCGCAATCAGGAACATATTCTTGTTCTGTAAATATGTGTGGCATAATAACCATCTGCAGCATGTCGGTAACCGTTTCACAACCGGTATCCCACATAACAATAGCCGGCTCTCCAACCATTTGCCCGGGAGATTCTGTTTTGCTTACCGCCAATACCGGTATGGTTTCCTATGAATGGTCTCCTTCAAACATTTTTAACGACAGCATATATGTATATGCCTCCGGTACTTATGTACTTGCAGCAACCGATGCCAACGGGTGTACAGCCCTTGATAGTATTAAAATTTTATATAATCCTGCTCCGCCGCCGCCGCCACTAACAATTAATGACAGCATCTGTGCAGGCAGCCTAGCTCATCTGCAGGCATCTACCTCAGGCAATTACACAATCCAATGGTATACGCAGCCTTATAGCGGCTCTGTTATTAACACAGGCACATCTTACACAAGTCCGCTCCTAAATCAAAACACAACCTACTATGTGTCTGTACAAGACAATACAGGTTGCCATTCCGTAAGGCAGGCAGTAAATGTGTTTATAAAACCAACTTCTGTAACACCACTCATTTCAGCAACAAACACATCCTTATGTGCCGGCGACACACTTTTTTTACATGCCAATAACGTGGCAGGCGCAGCTTATAATTGGAACGGGCCTGATAGCTTTACATCTTCACAAATAAACCCCCAAATAAATTCGGCAACATCAGCAGCAAGTGGCACCTACTCTTTATTCATAAGCGGCGGTGGTTGTACAAGTCCCGTTGCCACAATAACCGTTATGGTTACAACCGTAAATATTCCTGTGGTAGCAGCAGCTAATGATTCGCTTTGTAGCGGAACCGCTTTAATTTTACAGGCACAATCATCTACAAGCGGAGCAAATTATAGCTGGACGGGGCCTGGTAATTATACCTCTTCCAATCAAACAAATACCATTCTCAATACAAGCAATGCAAATACCGGAACCTATTATGTACAGGCAGTTTTAGGTACATGCAAAAGTCCGGTCGATAGTATTAAAGTGTATATAAAACCATTGCCCAATGCAGCCATTCATATCAAAACCACTTTATGTTCCGGAGATAGCCTTGTTCTCTACGCCCAGCCAACACCTACAACTGCAACCATTAGCTGGACAGGCCCTGCCGGCTTTTCTTCAAATTCAGCATCTCCTGTCATTAAACCTTTAACCATAGCTAACAGTGGGTATTATGATTGTTATTGCACGCTGGACGGCTGCACAAAAAAAGATTCTGTAAAAGCAACCGTAAACGCCTTACCCCCATCAATGGTTAGCGATACTTTTATTTGCGGCAGCGGAGTTAGCATTAATGCAACTTACCCCAAAACCATAAAATATCTATGGAGCGATGGCTCTGCTGATTCCATACACACTATAAGTAGCACGGGCACCTATTGGGTAACCTATACATTAAGCACTTCATGCATCTTTACAAATACCTTTCATATTACCATTAAAGAAGATCAGCTTACTGATACTCTCCCGAATATTGTTACCCCCAATAACGACAATAAGAACGACTTTATTGATTTCGGAAAATATAATTTCTCAAGTATGCAGGTAGAAATATATAACCGTTGGGGCAATAAAATTTTTGAGAGCTCTGACCCTCATGTTATCTGGCGACCCGAGTGTATAGATGGCACCTATTTCTACATCATTTTATACAGAATAGAATGCGGCGCCGAAAACGATTTAAAAACACTTAGAGGATTTATTACAGTGGTACGCTAAATAATACACCTATTTAAACCGGTGCTTACCTCAACATTCACACACATTACCTCAATTTTAGCAACAGCCCCTTGCCACCCATGCCGCTTAAAACAAATGTGATATATTTGTTTAGTATTTTTTAACATACAATCAGTAAACATATATGAAGAGACCTTTACTTGTAGCACTCATTATTATGCTTGCCCTAAAAAGCAATGCGCAAGATTTCATAGGCTTTAACCAAAGCAACTACGCGGGCGTTACCGGCGTATATGCACAGCCTGCTTCCATTGCAGATAACCGCATGAAATTCGATATGACCCTTGTAGGGCTTGATGCATCTGTATACAACAACTACGTAGGCATTAAAAGCACCGCATTAAAAGGCTTCGGCTTCTCTAAAAACTCCTTCCCTGCCTTTAACGATCCCAACTTCCAAACAGATTATCTAACTACCAACGATAACAGCAGCACCAAGCGCGTCTTCTCCAAAAGCCGCATAGCAGGACCTTCTTTCATGATAAGCCTTAACAGCAAAAACTCCGTGGCCTTTTCCATGAGCGAACGCAACTATGTAAACGTTGATGGCATATCAGCCGACCTTGCCAAGCTTCTCTACAACGGCCTGAACTATTCTCCGCTCAATAACCAAAACCTACAGGCAAGCCATGTTAGCGTGCAGGAAATGAGCTGGGCTGAATACGGCCTCACCTTTGCCCACGTGTTTAAAGATGATAACGAGCACTTCTTTAAAGCAGGTATCACTCTCAAAATGCTGCAAGGCATCCAATCGGCCTATGTAAATATAAAAGACTTTAAATACAACTTCCCTAACGACAGCACGGCAACCTTTCTGCACTCAAGCGTAAACTACGGCCACTCCAGCAACCTCAACTTCAGCAACATTGGCCTGGGCGGCGGCAGCGGAACCGGCGTGTTCGATTTTTCACAATCATACCCCGGCTTTGCCATGGACCTTGGTGCCGTTTATGAATGGAGGCCCGACTACATGAAATACAAATACGATATGGACGGCGAAACCGGCAAATGGCGTCGCGATAAAAACAAATACAAACTAAAGCTAGGCATAGCCATCACTGATATAGGCTACCTTAAATTTAAAAAAGGCCCCACCAGCAACGATTTCGTAGCCGATATAAACGCCTGGAACTTAAAGCCCATCAATCCTAAAACCATCGGGCAGTTAGATAGCACCTTAAAGGCAACCTTCCCGCAAACGTCAAGCTCCAAATCATACACCTCTATGATCCCCATGGCCATCAGCATACAGGCCGACTACCTACTATGGAAAGACTTCTACCTAAACTTTACACCTTACATAGCCATCAACTTTAAAAACAGCACCACCAAAGTGCACGACATCAGCAGCCTTACCTTTACACCCCGCTGGGATCACAAATGGTTCGGCGCCTTCATTCCTGTTCAATACAATTTCTTAGACGGTTTCCGTGCAGGGCTTGCCCTTCGCCTGGGGCCAATTGCACTGGGCACCTCAAACATAGCGCCATTGGTAGGACAAAAAACCATCAAAGGGGCTGATATGTATGTGCTCGTTAAAATTCCGATACCATACGGCAAGCCAAAAGATAAAGACGGCGACGGCGTATCTAACAAAAAGGACAAATGCCCTAAAGTGCCGGGCGTGTGGGAGTTTAAAGGCTGTCCTGACCGCGATGGCGACCATATACCTGACGACCAGGATAAATGCCCTACCGTGTTTGGTGTAAAAGAACTGCAAGGCTGCCCTGATAAAGATGGCGATGGCATTACCGATGCTGAAGATGCCTGCCCGGATGATAAAGGGCTGGCTGAATTTAAAGGCTGCCCGGATAAAGACGGCGATAAAATTATTGACAAGGATGATGAGTGCCCTGATGAGCCCGGCTTAGCCATCTTTATGGGTTGCCCCGATAAAGATATGGACAGCATACCTGATAAGTATGATGCATGCCCCGATGTGGCAGGGCCTAAAAGGTTTAATGGTTGCCCCGATACTGACGGCGATAACATTGCAGATAAAAACGATGCCTGCCCGGATGTGGCAGGGCCCGAAGAAAACAAAGGCTGCCCTTGGCCCGATACCGATAACGACGGCGTGCTTGATAAAGACGACGACTGCCCTACCGTATTTGGCTTAAAAGAATTGAAAGGCTGTCCGCGTGCCGTGGTAGTTAAACCTGCCGAACAAAAGATCCTGGAAAAAGCATTCTCAAGCCTGCAATTTGCTACCGGGAACGATATCATCAAAAAAATATCTTACCCATCGCTTAACGAGCTGGCTGCTTTAATGAAAAAACATACCGCCGACTGGACCCTTAAACTATCAGGGCACACCGATAACGAAGGCAAGCCGGAGGCAAACATGATCTTATCTGAAAAACGAGCTAATGCCGTTAAAAAATACCTGGTTAGCAAAGGCGTTAACCCCGATAAGATCATTACCGAATGGTTTGGGCAAACACAACCGATCGATTCAAACGACACCCCTGCCGGCCGACAAAAAAACCGCCGTGTAGAAATGAAGGTCCTTTATAAGTAATCCTTTTTTCCAGCACCCTTCTCCTACCAGGAGAAGGGCCTGGGATGAAGTGAGCCTCCCCGATCACTAAATTATCGAACCTAATTTCAGAATTCTTTTCCCCCTTGTTAACATTTAGGAGAGGAAGGAATGATCATCATAATTCTGAACTTGAACATTGCTCATCTGAACTTGAACATGACAACTCTGTACTTGTACATCACTCATCTGAACTTGAGCATGACAACTCTATACTTGAACATTGCTCATCTGAACTTGAACATGACAACTCTATACTTGAACATCACTCATCTGAACTTGAACATGACAACTCTGTACTTGTACATCGCTCAT
>Ga0134128_10000159_pt1 | contig 95848 bp, 93 predicted proteins | sample KB31754_FD_96462 | JGI IMG/M metagenome (GOLD analysis project Ga0134128, IMG submission 96462) | Terrestrial soil microbial communities with excess Nitrogen fertilizer from Kellogg Biological Station, Michigan, USA - KB3-175-4 | ecosystem: Environmental > Terrestrial > Soil > Unclassified ... | reverse complement strand
GGACCGCATGTGGACCGCATCTTACATGGCTTCTAACTACCTCATTCTAATTGTTAGGTCCGGTAGGTCCGTATGGTCCATGTTATACGCGCACATATAACAAACATAATTGGTGAATGAGGGGAATGTAAGAGCATTTTCGAGCAGGGACTTTCGTCGAGCGAAAAAGGGTAGGGGAAAAACGCCGGGCGAGAAAATGCGCGTGAAATGAAAATCGTATATACGCGCGGGCGCAAGGACCATACGGACCTAACGGACCTATCGCTTATTTTGTTTGACTTACAGCGGGCCTGAGATGCGGTCCACATGCGGTCCAGGCCGGACCTTAAGAGGAGGGAATATCTACACGGTCGAGCTTGGGGCTTACGCCCCGCGCGTCATCAGTAGCGGCGGCGGTCGACGACAGCGCCATCAACAACGCTTGCCGTTCCAGGCGGTTCATCTTGCCGAGTTTCGCGGTCCACCGACGAGACTTGCGGCGGATGCGCTCCCGATCGCGCTTGTTGTCACCCAGGTAACGGTAGTCGTGGAGCTCAATCGGTTCGGCGAAGTTAGCCCAGCAACACTCTGACACCGGCCCGCGCCGGGTTTGCGCCGTGTACTCGATGCGGTGCCAGCCGGCGAGCTCGCGGTCATAGAGGGTTGAAGCGTAGCCGCTGATCAGCACGCAACAGGGAAGGCGGAGCACGATCCGGAGCAACTCGCGGTGCTGTGTCCCCGTCATCTCATGCTGGTAGAGGGATAAGTCGCGCCGTGTCGCGTGCAGGTACGGTGGATCGCAGTACACGAGTTCACGGCCGGTCCAGCCATAAGACCGTAGCCATTCAAGCGCATCCACACATTCAAAACGGAAATCGAGGTCGAATCCGGCGGCGCTGCAGCGATCGCCACAGCCGCCTGGTGTGGCGGCTGTGGCCAGCAGTCGCTCTGTTCGGCGACGGGATCCGGTGACGCTCGATCGCGCGACGCTCGATGCAGCGACTCTGCCGGCGCAGTCGCCGGGTCTTGCGCCAGGCGCCGGCGCAGGCCGCGGCGCCCCCATTGCCGGGCTGCCGAACATTTTCAGCATCCCGGCTGGACCGTCCCACGCGGCAATCACGTCCGGATCGATGTCGAGACCGATATTCACTCGGGCCGGCCGCTTGCGCAGCATGACAGCACCGCCGCCCAGGAAGGGCTCGATATAGACCTCGTGCGGCGGCATGAGGTTGATGATTTTCTGATATACTCCCGCGCCGCCCTTGCCGCCCATGTAACCGCCGAGTTGGAAACGCCGGACTTCGTTCGGTCTCATGCGCCCAGCACTCGCTTTCCCTCCGCGGTCACGAGAAAGAAACGGCGTTCGCGCGAATCCAGCCACGTTTCGAGCAAGCCTCGATCGCAAAGCCCCTTGATCTCGCGCAACGGAATTCCTAACACCTTCGGGTCGCCTGTTTGCGAGGCATTCCAAACAGCGGCTAACACACTGCGTTCCCTCTGCTCGTCACCGGCAATCTGCGGGCTCATAGCAACCTCTCGCTCGACATCAGGAGTTCTTGCTGCGTAGCCGCGGCCTGTCTCGCCGCGTCGGTATATGGCCGATATACCCGAGGACGTGCGCCATCAGAGAGACGCGCTCGATGCTGTTTCCAACCCAAACGCTTGAGAATTGCAGCCACCCGATTGCCGTGCGTTTTCTCCTGCCACGCCGTAACAATATCCAGGCACTCAGGGCCAAGGATTTCCGTAACCGTAACCTCTTGCCGTGCGCCGCCCCGGAGATAGCCCATGATTTTTTCGTCCCAGGGATCGCTCTTTTGGCGCGCTGCGGTTTGGAGTCTCGCGGCCTCGATCACTTCCTTGTCATCGAGCCACCACGAAGCGCCGTCTTTGAACCGGTGGTAGGCCTCAGCCCATAGCTGGTCACGTTCGCGCGCCAGGGCGTCGAGGTTGATATCGCCGCATTCGACGGGCCAGAAACGGCGGTTTTCATCGTCCTGCAAGTACTCTTCAAGGTTGACGGTTCCGGCGAAGATGCATTGCCGCGGAACGTCTACCAGTCGCCCGGCGTATGGAGGCCGGTAGCGTTCGACGGTACGCGACATGAACGCTTTCACTTCTTCCACTTCGCTTTTCGTAATACTGCCCATCTCGCCGATTTCGATAATCCAGACCCCATGGGTTTGCATGCTCGCGTCTTTACTGCGCATCGCCTCAAGTTGATCGGTAAACCAATCGCCGCCAAGCACCTTTAAGGCGCTCGATTTTCGCTTGCCCTGCGGTCCTTCGAGCACAATTGCGCAATCGGCCTTACAGCCCGGCCGCATGACGCGCGCCACCGCCGAGATGAGCCACTTCGCTCCAATGTGAGCAAGATACCCGGAGCCTTTCATCGGCTTATCTTCTACGGCTTTCGCGCCGCAAATGACTTCGAGCCACCTGTCAATGCGCCAGATTCCATCCCACTCCAGGCCGCGCAAGTAATCCCGTACCGGGTGAAATAAGCGCTCATATCCCACTGCTTCTGCCGCACGGCCGGCGATCTCGATAGAGACGTCAATGTCGTGGTGCTGGAGCCAGTCGGCGGCGAGCACGTCGTGACGGTTGCCCCACTTGCCTTCCGGCGCTCCCGTCGGCGGAGCTTTCTTTGCCCACGTCATCTCCGCGAATTCATCCCGCCAAATGACACCTTCCCATTCAGGCGCGTGCCGGAATGCCGTGATGGCGTTCGCTAAATTAGCGCGCGGCTGGCCATTGCCCGCCCGCAGCAGCAAACTGGTCCACGGCGGCCGGCCGCCGCCGGATTCGCCGCCAGCGGCCGCGGCACGCTTCGTGCGGTCCTTAATCGCGATCGAGATGACTTTCGCGAGGCGCCGCGATTTCAGGCGGCCACCGAAGTAGTCTTCGAGCCGCGCTTCGGCCTTCGCGCGAGTCAGGGAGTCAGCCGCGGCAATGAGAGGCGCCAAGTCGTACGCCTGCTCAAGACAGCCCGGGCCGCCTTCGGCCTTCGATGCACGGTCCGCCTCAATCACTTCATCTACGGCCTTCAGGACGGTGTGTTGGGCTGCTTCATCGCTCCGGTTTTCATGCATCGCAGGCGGCGGCGCATCACTGTCCTGTGGATCGGTGGCATCACCTCGTTGAGTCGCTGCATCGAGCGGCCGGGCCCGGTGTTCATTCCGGCCCGGCATGCCGAGCAAGATCGGCGATTTCACATTGGCCGCGCACTGATTGCAGAACCGCGATCCGCCGAGAGAATGCCGGACTTTGTTGCACGTCGTCGGTCCGGCGTCGCGCAAGGCATGCTCCAGCTTCTTTGCCGTCTCGCGCGCGTTGTACCCGGAATGCGGAGAACTCAGTTCGTGGGCGAGCTGCTCCCCGTTTTCGCACCGCCCCAAAATCGCGAGCTGTGCATACCATTCCGGCTCACTCAGAGACTTCGCATTGTCGGCAGTCCAGCGCATCCACTCGCACTGGCGTAAGATCGCGCCGACGTCGGCAAGCGGCCACTTCGCGCCGCCCTGGTCGGGTTTCTTGCCCGCCGCTTTCGGCTGCTGGAGGCGCTGCTTGATTATGTCGACCAGCCAGGAAGGAGCGGGCGGCAGCTCGTCGGCCGGTTCGATGTCCCAAAAGTATGCTTCGCCTCGCGCGTGCGCGAATGACGGAGGCATAACCACATTGTGGTTTTCAAGCAAGACTTCGAGGCCAGGCTCGATCTCGATCATTCCCGGCGCATTCTCAACCCCGTCCGGCCACCGGAAATGCTCGTGCAGGCCCTTGCCGCCGGTGACGCACGTCGGACATTCCGGCAGTTTGCCGTGTTTTTCAATCAACGTGCCGCGCGCCCAATCGCCACCGTTGCGCGGATCTGTGTCTAACACCAAGCAGCCGGAGGCCCTTCCGGTAGCGATCCCTACATTCGCCATCGGCCAGGACTTCCACCACGCGCGTATCTTCTTTTCATCCGCGCTGGCGAGCTGCTCCCATTTGTTGAACCGCGGATGTTTGCCCGGAGTACGGCACGCGGCGAGCCCTTTCTCCGCACGCCAGCCGTCACAGGTGCATACTCCATCCGCCGTTAGATTGTGCAGCGGCATGACGCGCCACCCGCGCCGTGCATAATCGAGCGCGGCTTCGAGCAGCGCGGCGGCCTGCGGATTCACGCTCACCGCGCCGCCCCCAGTGCCGCCTGTTGGACTTGTCGAGCCCGCTCAAACAGCGCGTACACGCGCCATTTCTCCCACGCGCGCGGCGAGGAAAACCAGCGGATCTCCCGTTCGAACTGGCACTCCGGACAGGGAAGGTAGCGGACCTCTTCGACCGGAAGCACCACCGGGTGGCCGCATTTCGGGCAAGGCAGCGTGATCACGCGCGACTCCGGTTCGCCCACCTGGTCTGGGCCCCGCGCTTGTGGCACTCGCTGCGTTCCAGCGCCTGCCGTTCTGCCTGGCGAATCCGCATCCAGGCGTAGCGCTCCTCGCGCGTGCCGTTGCGATCGGGAGTGACAGCGCCGGCGAGTTGCGCCTCGACGTCGGCACTCAAGCGGATAGGTTTATTGCGCCGCTCCGGCTGGTACATGTCGTGTGCGGCGCTGTGGTTTCGGATACCCATGGATTCAGTTCGCGTTCTGTTTTTGCTTTCCGTACACCGTCACCTGCTTATGCTTTCTCCCCGGCTGACCAAGCAAACCCCGCCTCTGCGCTTCCAGTGCATTCGGGCAGCACCACGCCTCTTTGCCGGGTCGCGAATCGATCTGCCGCAGTTCGCCGCCGCAATCGGGGCAGCGATACGTCATTCGAAATTCTGAGGAAGTGTCGCGCGACACACCTGATCACGGTAGAGGCCGACATTCGCCGTCCAATCCCCGCACCTGGTGCACACGTATTCACCGACCGCGTCCTTCCGCCGTCGCCACACGCACGGCCGCAACTGCCGGAGAACATCGAGCAGCGCAATCTTGCGCCGGACATCGGCCATGCTCACGAATTCCAGCACGGCGCGCGCCGATCGGACGCGGTCAAGCTACATTCGCGTTGAGGCATTGCCCGCCCCTTTCCGGTTGCGGAGACTTTCTATCCACACCCGCCGCCGCCTCGGCCGCATCGACCATCTGCGCCAGGCGCTCCATACTGATTCGCTCGCGACTGCCCCACGGGTTCGCGGGATTCGAAAAGGTCCACACGTGGGAGCCCTCCTGCAGCAGTGCTGGCACCAGATCCGGCCGCGCCTTCCGAAGCGCGTGCCAGCGCATAAACAGCCGCACGGTAATGATGTCGCGGTCCTCGCCTTCTCGGGTCCTACTCGGTCTGTACGTCACCTCAGTTAATCTCCGATGGCGGCGTTACAGCCTTCACCGCAAATGCGGCATCTGCCGCGCGCTCAAACACGTCGCCGGCGTCTTTGGTCGCGATGAACACCGACACGGTCCCGCCCGGGAAAGTAATTTCACGGCGCGCGTACCCTTCGTCGCCGCGAGCTTTCGTCCGCTCCATCACGTCGCGGATCATACGGGTCACCATCTTGCCCAACTTTAGGAACTGCTCATCATCGCGGCTCATCTTAAACGCGCTCCTCCGCTGGCTTCGGCATCAGTTGCATTCCAAGACGCAACAGCGGAACTGAGGCATTTGCCACTTCAAGCTGCCGCTGTCGAAATTCTTCCCTTGGAATCTTCGACCAGTCATCCGCGCAGAGCAGTTCGTTTTCGCGGATCTTGGCTTTCGTCCAATCAATCAGAACCGATTTCAATTCGGCGTGTTGCTTCGCCAGTCGCGTGAGTCTCGCGGCATCGCAGTTGGTGTGCTCGAAGGCTGTTACGTCAGGACGATGCAATTCGGGCTCGCCACACTTCCGGCACTTGCGCATCCGGCCAGCAAATTCACTCATTTCACACGCTCCGGAATGGTGCAGCTAACAAGCGAGCCGGTTCTTTCGTGCACGGGAGCGAGCGGCGCATCCGCGTATCTAAGTCCCCCATCTGGCACTCGCCACTCCCACAGGCCGAGAGCGCCGCGTGCCAGTTCCGGCACTGCCAGCAACTTCGGCGATTCGTACAGGTGGCCAAACCTGCCCTGAAACCACGGCGATTCATACTGCTTGACGCAGCCGATCTGATTGACCGTGCCGAGAACAGCACCACGCTCCAACGATTCAGGGTCCGGGATGCGACAGGCCAGCGCCGGATCGAACGTCCGCACGAAGTCTCGCGCGTCTTCGTATTCGTCACGCGTCATGCCTTGCGCTGCATGGATCGCAAGCAGCCCACGATACGCTGTATACCAGTCGCGGTTTTCGACCGGCTTGCCGTGGAACAGCAGCCAAGCCCATGGCTGGCGTACGGTGATAGCTTTCATCAGCTACTCCATTCCGCCGGGTTCACCGGCAACGCAATTCCCTGCACGGCCAAGCTGACAGCCAGCCACCGCACGAGATGCAACCGCGCACCGATGGAGCGACCGTCCCAAGGCTTGAGCAGTTCGACGTCGGTGAACGCTTCGAAGCTGGCGCGGCGCTTCATGACAGAGCACCCCCCAATCGCTCTACGGTTTTCAGGATGATTCCCGCTTCGACAGCGCTAATCGGTTTCTCAGGTCCGCAACCAACAGGGCACTGCAACCGCTCCACGCGTGCCGCACCGAACAGCCGGCAGACCGCAGGCCGAATCTCATAGACGGAGCAGCGGCCAGAATCCGTGAGCAAGCCGCACGTTATCGTCCCGGGCTTCACGATGGGCCAACCGTTACCACCACGCGCGGCAAGGATGCGGAAGTGCTCTGCGCGGGTCATCAGCACCGGCCCGCAGCATTCTGTGCATCCGGGCTTGCAGGTGAAGGAAGGAATGCGCGCGGTCGCGGCGTCGATCTGCACGAGCGTATCCGCTTTCCGATTCACAGCTCTCGCGCTCCTTGAACGCATGCAGCCGCATTTTGACGTGCAGGCGATGGGCTATCCATCGTGTTCGTCTTGATTTCAAGTCCTCTCTTCATCTGCTGCCAGTCATACTCAAACTCTTTTCCGCATTCGAGACAGGTAACATGCTCGATGCTTGACCGCTGATACTTTGACCGGCGCTCCCTCTGCGGAAACGTGGTGCGGCGGTGCGAGCAGCCAAAGAAAAAGGTACGGAAGTTCATAGCAGGGCTCCCACTTCAGCTAGGGCCTGTTCCGTGCCTGACCCTGCGCTAAACTTGCCAAGAACAACAGCCCCGGGCGGCAGAGCTAAGACCCAATCGCAAAAGGCGCAGATTCGCTCGGCGCTCTTCTGTGTGCCATCCCATTTGCCGGGATAGTCCGGGCCGTTACCGCGCGCCCCAGTGTGAAAACTCACTTGGCCATAGCCAGGCAGGTCTACATACAACACCCAGGCATGAAACGCTTGCCCTGGATCTTCCTTCCAACCCCAGGTGATTGCTAGGGAGTCGGCATGCGCGAAAAGGATATCGCACAGGTTCCCCATTGACCATTGCTTTCGCTCGTACGCGGCCGACCGATTTCCTCGGCCACGGTACACTTTCGCGCGCGCGGAACACTTCTGTGCACGAAACAAGTTGACTGCGATTGCCCCTACTGCGTGGCTATCTTGCAGGGCAGCGTAAAACGCTTTCGTCAATTCGCCGTCCGACGCGACATAGACTTCGATCGCTTTTGTGCGGATCACAGGCCGCCCCAAGCTGCCGACCGCCGCGATGCCGCGTCCCTCAGTTCCTGGAGCGCCCGCTCTTCGCGAATCCGGCCCGGAAGTTCGACGCCTTCACAGCAGATCGCCGGCGTGAAAATTACCGGCTGCCGGAGTATCCATGCTTCGAGATGCTGCAAATGAAACAGCCGCTTTTCGGCTTCGGCCAGGCGAAGATTCAAATCACCGATCTCAGCGAGCAACTCCTGTTGCGAGCGGACGTTCGAGTGAGTGAACGTTACCGGAATCGGCGCGATATCTCTAGGGTGAAAGTAGCTCATACTTCCCCCGCCGTTGCTTCGTAGGCTTCCTCGATAGCGCGCACCGTCTCTGGTTTGATCGCAAGAAGCCACGCCTCCACAGGCCTGCCTTGATGCGCAGCATCGGCTTTGACGTGACGGTAGATATCGAGCACCGGCCGGATTGCATTCCTCAGCTTTTCTTCCCGCGCCCGGTAAGCGGCTGCCCCGCGCTCGCATTCTGTGCACACGTGTGCAGCTTCCCCGCTTCCTTGCATCCGGTCCGTGGGATGGCAGGCACAGGGGCACTGCTGTAGAGCGGGGGGAAGCGTTTGCGAGCAGTGGCAGTCTTGGCACAGCCGCTTTTTGTGGATAACCGGTGATACGTCCATGATTCGCTCCTTCGCCGCCTGCGCCAAACGTTGGCAGCTTTCCGCCTGTACAAGACAGTAGGCTTTCTCTCGCGTTCCGTCTGGACATTCCGCCCAGGCCCGACGCCAGAACGCGGCGGCTGCGCGCCAACTGCTATAGGCTTCGTGCGCCCGGGCAAGCCGCATGTTTTCGGTGTAGATGGGAGTGTGGCTCATGGCGTTGTCCTGCCAAAACTGATCCCGCACAATCCCGCACAATTATGGGAAAACACGCCGCAATCCCGCAGAATTCCCGCATGAGGAATGTGGCTATTTTCGACCTGGGTGCTTGGGAGATAAGAGGTTAGGCCAAAACAGGAACGCCGCAACCTGTTGGAAACGTTTCGGGTGATATTGTATCATTGGGGCGATGCGCGAAGCGCTCATGGCCGATTCGGCGGGTTTGCGTGGTGAAGTCACCGCGTATCTCAATTTCTGCCGGATTGAAAAAGGCTTGTCGGAGAACTCTCTGGAAGCGTACTCCTCTGATTTAGAACGGTTTATGGAGCACGTTGCGACCTCCGAACTGCCCGGTACCGAGGGGTTGCGGGCCTATCTCGACAGCCTGTACCAGGCGGGCCTGGGTAACCGGTCGGTGAGCCGGCATCTGACGACACTGCGCAATTTCTACGGTTTTCTCCTGAGAGAGGGCCGGATTCCGGCCGATCCGACCGAACACTTGCGTGGTCCGAGGCAGTGGCAAACCATCCCTAAGTTCCTGAATCTGGAAGAGATCCAGAAGCTGATCGAGGCCCCGGACGTCTCTAAGCCGAACGGATCGCGGGACCGCGCGATGCTGGAGTTGCTATACGCCACCGGACTACGGGTTTCAGAACTTTGCACCCTGGGCATCGGCGACCTGGACCGCAATATGGGAATCGTGCGGACCACGGGCAAGGGAAACAAGCAGCGGCTGGTGCCGGTGGGCAAAGCGGCGCTTCAGGCGGTCAGCGAATATCTGGAAAAAGGCCGGCCGGGGCTCCTGAAAGGGCGCTCCAGCCGTCATTTATTTGTAACGGCGCGCGGCGGCTGCATGACGCGCCAGGGATTTTGGAAACTGCTGGCCGGCTACGGCAGGAAAGCAGGGATTTTTCGTGGCTTGACGCCGCACGTGTTGCGGCATAGTTTCGCGACGCATTTGCTGGAGCACGGGGCCGACCTGCGCAGCGTGCAGACGATGCTGGGGCACGCCGATATTTCGACTACCCAGATTTATACGCATGTGATGCGATCGAGACTTCGGGAAACGGTTCAGAAACATCATCCTCGGGCCTGAGCGGCGGCTTCAACCGGCCGCTCGGAAGACATTTCAGTAAGGCGGAACGCTTGCGATGAGCGATTACATCTACATGTTGGAGAGCCACCTGAGTCCGGACCAGAACCGGGTGGTGGAAGAAGTGCAGGCGGCTGCCGCGCCGGCCAACGTGAACCTATTCCTGACCGGCGGCGCGATGCGCGATATGCTGAGCGGCAACCGTATACGCGATCTGGATTTCGTGGTGGAAGGCAACGCGATCAAGGTGGCCAAGAGCATTGCGGATCGCGGCACGGCGCGGATTGTGGCTACGGACGAAGATCGCAAGACCGCCGACCTGGTGTTCGCCAGCGGTGTCACGGCGCAGATCGCCATGTCGCGCCAGGAGAAAGTAGGGCGCGGCGGCAAGGCGCAGATTTCACCGGCAACGATTCAGGATGACCTGCGCCGCCGCGATTTCACTTGTAACGCGATCGCTTTATCGCTGAATAAAGCGTCGCGCGGACTGCTGCTGGATCCGCTGAACGGATTGGCGGACATCGAGCACAAGGAATTGCGGGCGGCCAGCGGGTATGGTTTCTATGACGATCCGTCGCGGCTGCTGCGCATGACGCGTCTCAGCGTGCGGCTGGGCTTCGCAATCGAAGAGCGCACGCGCATGCAGGTGGAAAACGCGCGGGAAGCGCAGGTGGAGCAGCAGATTCCCGCTCGCGCATTGAGCGATGAGCTGCGGCGCATCAGCGGGGAAGACGCGCCTTCGGAAATTCTGACGCTTTTGAGCGAGAGCGGTCTGTTGAAGCTTTTCTCGCCGGCGCTGGAGGGCGCGAAGCTAAACCTCGCGGGCATACAGCGGCTCGAAAAGGCCGCGAAGATGCTGCCGGACGATATCAAAACCCGAGCCGCGCGCCTCGGTCCGTTCCTCTATTCGCTCACCGAAAAGCTGTCGCCGAAAGAAAAGGCCGCGCTGATCAAATCGACCGCGATGCCGAAGATCGACGTTGACGCGTGGCAGAAGCTCGAGGCGAAAGCCAAGAAACTGGAGACGGCGCTGCGCAGCGCGCGTATCAAGAAAGCATCTCAGGTCTACCACCTGGTGAACAACGCCGCGCCGGACGAGGTGCTGTTCCTGCTGTATCACTCGACCTTCAAACCGGTGCAGGAGCGGTTGCGCAATTATTTTCAAAAGTATCTTCCACAAGTGCAGGAGATTCTTCCGGAGGAATGGGCCAGCGTGGAAGGAAAGCCGGGAACGCCAAAATACAACAAGGCTCGCGAGGACTTTGTATCGCACCGGCTGGATCGAAGGGTAAAGAAGCCGGCGCCCACGCCGGAATTGCCGCCGCCACCGCCGCCGCCGAGCTCGTGGACCACACCGCAAACGGCAATGTCGCGCAGAGGACGATAAAACCGAAGTTCCGGAATCGCGCTCTTCCAACGCGAAACCGGAACTTCGATTTGCGCCCCCGACGCAAAGGGTCGCAAGGTGTTATCTGCACTGTAAGCCCACGCGTTCGCAACATCAATGCTGGAAATGGTTAACGGGAGTCGACTGGCAGTTTTTGCTTGCTGGTTAACGGAACTTTCAGATTGAAAAGGGCGATGCGGCGGTTCAGGGCGGACGCACGCGCAAGACGCTCGGCCGGGTCGCACGCTGCAAGGCGGCGGCTCTCTTCTTCGATTTCGCGCGCCTCGATAATCCAGTCGGGGGCGAAGCCGTTGTTCTTAAGGATGTGGTTGGCCATGCGCTCCGAAGGATCTTCGAAGGGGTCCACGCTTAGGTCGAGAGGCTTTCCGCGGCCCTCGAGGTTGTCGAACGCGCCCTCGTCCATAGCTTCGCGAATCTTGCGCTCGGCAACGAGGTTCCAGACGTCCATGCTTCGATTTTAGAATGTTACGAACGCAAAAGCCGGCCGTTACTCGCTATACCTGATTTCGCCTTGCCTTGCGGTAATCGCCGAGTAGGCGAGCAGCATCGCTCCCACGGCGAAGAGGCCGAGGATGGCCAGCCATGCGGGAGTGGGGTCGGTTTCGGTGATCATCAGATTGAGCGGCGGCGGCAGCGGAACCTCCACCGGGCAGAGGTTACGCAAGTAAAAAATCACGCTGATCTTCTTCAGCAGGCTCGGCAGGAACGGGTTGATGCCTTCCCACACGAACACTACCGCGGCTGGAATCATCGGATTGCGGAACAGAATTCCGCAGGTGAGGAACACGGCGCCGTAGCCGATACACGCCAGGGCGGTGACGGTGAGGTACCACTCAAGCTGCGTCAAACCGGGGCCGTGAAAGATGTAATCGTTGTACAGCGCGCCCCAATGCCTGCCGATCAACAGGAAGGACGCAGCCACGCTGAACAGGAAGAGCACCAGCGCGACAGCCACACCACTCAAATATTTGCCGAGCACCAGCACCTCGCGCCGTACGGGCGTCAGGTAGTAGTAATGCAGCGTTTTTTCGAGCATCTCGCCACGGAAGAGATTGGTGAAGATTCCGACCGCTCCGAAAAAGATGGCGCCGCGCAGAAAGAAGAACTGGAACATAGCGGCGAACGCCACCACGTCATCGCCGAGCACATGATTGGTATTCGCGCGGCGGACGTTCATTTCGAAAAGCCAGTGCAGGAGACAGAGCACCACAGGTCCGGCGGCAAGGAAATAGATCCACCACCCGCGGCGCGAGAGGAAGGTCTTCTTCAATTCGAGCCGGAGAATGCCCGTGAGTTGGCGGCCGACGGAGTTCATACGGTGGCTCCTTCGCTGCCGATGAGGTATTGATAAACGGAGTTGACGTCGTCGTCGGCGGGCGCGACGGATTCCACTTCAAAGCCGGCGTCGAGGATCACGCGATTCAGCAGCAGGTAAAAATTGTCGGCATCGGTGGTGCGCAGTAACAGGCCGCGGCCATCGCGCGATACCTTCGCTTCCACCACGTGGTCCTGCTGAAAGAGGCGCGAGGCAAGCTCATGCGGACGGTCGCAACGCACTTCAATCTGCATCGGCTGCTCTTTCACTTCGCTGCGCACGCCCTGAATCTCGCCTTCGGCGACCACGTAGCCGTGACTGAGCAGGATCACCTGATCGGAGATGCGGTCCACTTCATGCAGAATGTGGCTGGAGACGATCACGTGGCGGCCTTTGCCGCCCCACTCCTGGAACAGGGCGATGGTTTCCGCGCGCGCCATCGGGTCCAAGCCGTTGAGGGGCTCGTCGAGAACGAGCACTTGCGGATCGTGCGCGATGGCCTGCGCGAGTTTCACGCGCTGGCGCATTCCTTTGCTATACGATGCCACCGGACGGTTGGCCGCTCCGAACATATTGACGCGTTGCAGCGCGGTGGTGGTCAGCGCTTCGCACTCGGCGTGCGAATAGCCGTAGAGGCGCAGGAAGGAATAGACAAACTGGAATCCGGTAAGCCCTTTGGGAAAAGCGTCGAATTGGGCGCAATAGCCGAGAATGCGGCAGAGCTGCTCCGGATGATCGGGCGAAGTTCCCAGCACCGAAAGTTCTCCCTGAGTCGGCCTGATGAGGCCGCACATCAGGTTCATCAGCGTGGTCTTGCCGGAGCCGTTCGGCCCCACCAGGCTCGTGATGCCCGGCGGAACGGAAAGATTGACTTTGTTGACTCCGAGCACCTCGCCGTAAAAACGCGAGACGTTGGCGAAGGTGATGAGCTTATCGTTCATCGCACCACCTCCGCACCGCGAATCTTCCGCCGCAGCATGTACAGGCAAACTCCGCAGAGCACCAGGAGCGCGCCCCAGCAGCACCACAAAGGAAGCTCTTCGCCCTGCGTGACGCGAAAGAAGACCGCTCCGTTGGTGGTGGCGTTGCTGCCTTCGAACAAATAAACCCAGACCTGGCCGACCAGGTCGCTGATTTCGAGCAGGTGTCCCCATTTGGTCCGCTGCACGGCGTCAATGGTTGCGCCGAAGGCCGCGGCTACGAAGAACACTCCGAACATCAGCGCGCCGGCCGCGGGTTTCCATTTCACCCACGCGGAGAGCGCCAAGGCGAGCAGCGCCAGCACAACGATCCAGACCCAGGAAGCGATGAAGATGCCGCTGGCAAGCCGGGAATTCGCGCTCACCCACGTCCAGCCTTCCAAATATCCCTGCAACAGGAATAAAAGAAGTCCGGGCACCCAGGTCATCAGCGAGAGCAGGATAGCAAGCACGGACATCTTGCCGAACACGTACTCGACACGCGAAAACGGGCGCGCCAGATAGAGCGATAGCGCATTATTGGCGAGGTCCGGCGAGATCAATCCCGGCCCGACAAACGCCGCCATGAACAGCGCGAGCATGCTCTGCCAGCCCAGCATGTTCAGAAAGAACGTGACGTTGATGGAGATCAGTTGCTGCGCCGCCTGTGCATTGAAGACGCGCAGCGCGCTGGCATTGTGCTGCAGATAAATGAGCAGCGCGCAAACCAGCGGGTAGAGAAATGACGCAATGAAGAAAATGGTGAGAAACCGGCTGCGGTGCAAGTCTTCAAAGGAATACCGCGGCAGCACGAGGAGCCGGCGCCATCCGGGCGTGAGCCGGCCTTCGTACGGCCGGTAGGTTTTCTTATAAACGGCCACCGGGCGCCTCCATGGCTTTCAGGAAAATGTCTTCGAGCGAATCGCGCTTGTGGTTCAGCCGCCGGATCTGAACGTTCTGGCTGGCGGCGATCTCGAACAACTCGCGGAGGGCCAGGCCCTCCGGCAGAATCAGCTTGATACGTCCTTGTGCTCCGATAGCCGTCTGGCAGCCCAGGCGCTCGACGGCGTGCAGGAAATCGCCATTTGTGCCGCCGCGGGTTTCCAGTTCCAGGAAGCGGCGATTGGAGCGGCGCTCCTCTTCTAAATTGCAAAAGGCGGCGATCTCTCCGTCTTTGAGAATGAGGGCCTGGTCGCAGCACTCTTCCACATCGCGCAGCAGGTGCGAGGAGAGGACGATGTGCAGGTCGCCGCGATCGCGAATTTCCTGAATCAACTGAATCATGCGCAGACGGGCCGGCGGATCGAGACCGTTGGTCGGCTCATCCAGAAAGACCAGCTTGGGACCGTGCACGATGGCCTGCGCGAGCTTCGCCGACTGCTTCATGCCGAGCGAATATGTGCCGAGATTGCGATACCGGACCTCGCCGAGCCCGACATAGAAGAATGCTTCGTGAGCGCGCTCCAGGGCAGCTTCCGGCGGCACGCCGCTCAACTCTGCCATCAGGCGGACCATGTGCACGCCGGACATTGATGCGATAAACGCGTCGTTTTCCGGCATGAAGCCGACGAGTGAACGAATGGCCCGCGCTTCGGTGCGCACATCGCGCCCCAGGATGCGCGCTGTGCCGGAAGAAGGTTTATGAAACCCGAGCAGCGTGTTCAGCAGGGTGGACTTTCCTGCGCCGTTCGGCCCCAGCAGGCCGATGCAGCGTCCGGTGAGCGCCGCCGAAAGACGCTTGAGGATGGTGCGGGGGCCGAAGCGGACCTCCAGGCCGTCCAACTCAATCACTGGTTGCATTATTTAACGATACGGCTTTCGAGGTTCGGATGTTCCAACAGGGTCCGCCTTATCTTCGCTGCGGAGCTGCGCCGATAAATTGCTGCATCGGCACCATGGAACCGACGAGCCCGGCGACGTTTCCGCTCATGAAGTTGGTGAGGGCTTCGCCGAGCACATTGCTGTTGCCGGCGACGGTGATGCGATCCGGTTCTCCGTACGCCGCGATCATCGTCGGCTTGAGGTTGCCGAGGCGCTGTAGCGTCTCCTGCTGCTGCTTGTTGACGGGGCCGAACAGGCCGGCGAATCCGGCGAGAGGCGCCAGCGTGGTGCCCAGGTTTTCATAGAGCAGCGCGGAAAAATCGGCATGCCGGTCCCGCGGCGTCATGGAGGTGAACTTCGAAGCGTGGGAAACCGACAATCCAGTGGACCTCACTTGGAGAGCACGGGAGACCAGATCCCGAGTGGGTGCCGCTATGAGGTAACCGTCGGCGAATGTGTAGTGCGCTTCGGCGAGGGGGCCGGCGCCGGAAAGTACAATGGAGTAAAAGGTCCGGCCGGAGACGGTCTCCTGACCGAGCTCGAGGCTTCGATGGCCCGTCCTGACGGCTTCGGCATTGTATGCAGCGGCGTGGTTCTGCAACGCCGCCTGCACCCGGGCGGGGTTATAGACTTCGGCGACCAGTTTCCATGACGGCACAGGGAAAGCCGGCCCATCGAGTGACACTGCAACTTCGCCACCCAAAGCGGAAGCGAAATCGGACCCGACGGCGAGGTTCTGATGGAAGAGGTTGCCGAGGGCCTCGACGACCGCCGCGGGACGCTGCGCGATGAACGCCGCCACTACCGTTGCGTCCTGCGAAATGAATTCGAGCGAGCCCATGGGAGCGGGCGCTGCAAGCCACGCGGCCATTCCGCTGCGCTCTCCCGCGAAGCCGAGAGAAGCGCTGGCCTCCATCTGATGGTTGACCTCTTTTTGTTCGGCAATAAAATAACGTCCGGTGGCCGGGCCTTGCGCGCCCAGGTCCGCGGCGAATAGAATACCGGCGCCATCGTCGTATACGTCCGCGATGCGGTTGTAGAACGGAGTGCCGCGGAAGCTGCCGCTGGCATTATCGAGCGCAGGCGCGAAGCGATTGACGGCGTCCGCCACGGGGCCGAAGACCACCAGACCGTTGCGCGATTGGAGGGGCAGCGGCAGACCCTGAGCCTTCAGAAAATCCGCGAAACCGTCACGCTTTACTTCGGCGAAAAAGAGGGGAGCATCCACGTCGCCCTTGGGCGACCTGGTCACGACGATGGCGATTTCAGACCCCAGATATTCGCTGGCGGCCCTGAGCTTCTCGACGATGGCGAGGGCTCCGGCGGCATGCCGCGGAAGCAATCCACTGAGTTCGGGATTCCGATCCATCTTCTGCTGGAAAACGGTCTCGGCATTGGCGAGATAGCCCGCAAGATTGGGAATGCTGGCGTAGAACGCGGTATTCGCCGGCAGGCGATCCAGCAGGCTGCTGGAGTAGCGCAGGTCCGGCAGATGAATCTGTCCGACTCCATTGCGAAGGGCAGCGAGCTGTTGCGTGTAGCGGTCGCGATTGCGGCTCCAGGAGATATCTTCCTTCACGGACTCGGGTTCGAGCTCCGCGGTGGTGACCGTCTGATCGCCCGGGTGCAACACGCGGTCCGTATTGTTTTGAGTGACGTGGACTTCGCCTTGCACCACCGAAACGCGCGACCCCTTCACGCCGGAGGTGACGCCGAAGACCGTGCCGGTCACGGCCACGCGGCAATCGCCGGTTTCGACATAGAGGTGACTCTTGCGGCGATGCGCCGCCTGCACGATGATGCTGCCGCGTCCCAGCCGCACGGTGAGATCGGCGGCGGAATGCGCGGTAGTCAGGCTGGAACGCTCGCGCAGTTCGACTACGGAACCGTCGCGCAGCTCCAGCATCGCGGTGGAATCCTTGGCAGTGCGCAGCTCAACGCCTTCGGGCAACGGCTGACCGGCTGCAAGCGCGTGAATGCCATCGGCGGAGACTTCGAACAGAGTGCCGTTGACGCTCTGTATGACGGCGTGGCCGGTGGGTTCGCCGAAGCGATCGTACGCCAGCCAGACGGAGATACCGGCGGCGGCAATCACGGCCGCGGCTGCCGCCCAGCGAACGTTGAAGGTGGACTTGCGAACCACGGGGCGCGCGGGCATGACCGACACCCGCCCTTCATAAACCCGGCGGCAGGCGACGCATTCGTGAAGGTGGTCGCGGAGCAGCGTTGCCCGATCTTCGGAAAGGCGGCCGGCTTTGAAATCCGGGATGAGGGCCTGGAAGCCCTCACAGCCGCGAATTGCTTCGCCATCGGCAGCGCAGGCGACGGCAGCGGAGAGCCGGGCCCAGCCGCGATCGGCGGCGGCGGCAACTGCGACGTCACCAGGATCGGCGGCGCGCAGTTCCTGAAGAGCCTGCTCCAGCATGGAATCGTTAAACGTGTTTTCCGGGGTCATGCTACACCTCCGAGCTCGGCGCGGAATTCTTTTTCCAGGCGGTCGCGCGTGCGGGAGAGGGTCACCGCAACGGTACCGGGAGTGGTGTTCAGAATACGGGCGATTTCGGGATTATCCTTTCCATCGAAGAAGCGCAGCATGAACATTTCCGCGATGCGCGGATTGAGGCGGGCCAAGGCGCCGCGGAGCCACTCGCGGATCTCTCCGGAGCTTTGTACGCGATCGGGGTTGCGATGCGGCGCTTCGGCGAGAACGGGCTCCAGATCGTCCAGCGGAACGTTGCGTATGTTCTGGCGGGAGCGCACCAGGTCTAGCGCGGCGTTGACGGCGGCGCGGTGAAGGAAACTCGCCATGTTGCCGACGGGTTGGGATTCAGGGGCGCGCTTCACCATTCGTAGAAAAACGGTCTGAACGACATCTTCGGCATCGGTGGCATTCCCGCAGACGCGATACGCGGCACGGTAAACCAGCGCGTGATGCTCGCGGAAGATTCGCTCCAGATCCGATAAGTCTGGTGGGGCCGTTTGCGAAGGATCAGCCATTAGCGCAGTCGCTTTCATGCTATCAGGGCTCTTCGATGGAGGGACGCGCGGAGGAGCCTTGCGTTAACACTGCGTAACGATATAAAAAAAGCTCCACGCGATGAGGCGTGGAGCATGGAGGTCTAAAACAATCTGTCTCGGAGGATGACAGACCGTGATGATCTTAACATCCGCGTATTGACAAATCAATACGAAACCCATCGTCCCGGAGGGGGGATAGGTACCGTTAACACTATCTGAGCTCCTCCATTGCCTGTTCCAACACCGCAGCTGAGGGGCGGATTTTCGATTCAGGCAGGGTCGCGAGTGGCTGGTCAGCCAGGTTCAGCAGTTCCGTAAAGGTCGGCTTTTCGGTATTGACGTAGAGTACTCCGGTGAGAACTTCGCCTTTGGATTCAGCCGATTCCAGAGCAGCGAGGGCGCCGAACTTGTCCTTCGGGTTGTAATCCCGGTGCAGCTTCCGGATGCGCAGGTGCGAGCCATCGTGCAATTGCACGTCGGTGGCTTCGCCTTCGGGGATGTCCACGGAGATATCTTCGAAGAAAGGAACGAAGTCGAGCTCGTGAAGTACGGCTTCGTGTTCTTTCATATACCCGTAGCTCTTGGTTGAGCCTACGTGGTCATTGAACGTAACGCATGGCGAAATGACGTCGATAACGCTGAGGCCATTGTGCGCGATGGCGGTCTTTAAGATTGCCTGAAGCTGTCTTTTATCGCCGCTGAAGGAACGTGCCACGAAAGTGGCGCCCCATTTGAGGGCGAGGGCGCAGCAGTCGAAGGGCGGCAGATCATTCGGCGTGCCCGTCTTCAGGGTTGAGCCAAGGTCTGCCGTGGCCGAAAACTGGCCCTTGGTGAGGCCGTAAACGCCATTGTTTTCGATGATGTAGATCAGCGGCATGTTGCGGCGGACCAGGTGCATGAACTGGCCGATGCCGATGGAAGCCGTATCCCCGTCGCCGGTGACTCCGAGGCCCATCATGGTGCGATTGGCGAGCAGCGCGCCGGTGGCGATAGCGGGCATGCGCCCGTGGACGCCATTGAATCCATGCGCCAGCCCGAGGAAGTAGGCCGGCGACTTCGACGAGCAGCCGATGCCCGAAAATTTGGCGACGGTAAACGGGTCCACCCCGAGCTCATAGAAGCATTCCACAATGCGCTCGCTGATGGCGTTGTGTCCGCAGCCGGCACACAGGGTGGTCCTGCTGCCTTTGTAATTGAGGACTTCCAGCCCGAGGCGGTTGACCTTTTTGGGCGGGGGAGTAACGGTGGCGCTCATTTGCCCTCCTGTTTGACGATCTCATCGGTGACGGTGCGCGCATCCAGCGGCAAACCGCCGTAATAGCGGACGCTGCGCAGCTTGGCGAGCAGCTCCACCGGATATTCCAGGCGCATCAGCCCGAGCAGTTGGGCATCGCGGTTCTGGTCGACGACGTAGACACGGTCATGGCGGCGAATGAAGTCGGCCAGGTGCGGAGTGAAGGGATAGGCCTTCAGCCGCAGATAGCTGGCTTCAATATCGTATTCGGCTCTCAACTGGTCCACGCTTTCCCGAACGGCGTAGTCGCTGGTGCCGATAGCAACGAAGCCGATCTTCGCCTTCCCGTTGATATTGACTACCGGCTCGGGAACGTGGCTGCGCATGACCTCAAACTTGTGCGCGAGGCGGTCCATGTTGTTGATGTAATCGTCTTCGCGCTCGGTGTATTGGGCCTTGTCGTTGTGGCCGCTGCCACGCGTAAAATAAGCGGCTTTTTCGTGGCGCGTGCCCGGGAGCGTACGGTAGCCGACGCCATCGCCATCCACATCTTTGTAGCGCGCAAAACCACCGAGCTTCTGCAGATCTTCGGCGTCCAGCACCTTGCCGCGATTGATGGGCTTGGTGGGGTACGCAAATGGATCCGCCATCCAGTTGTTCATGCCGAGATCCAGGTCCGTCATGACGAAGACGGGGGTCTGGAACTTCTCGGCGAACTCGAAGGCTTCCATGGAAAGCGTGAAGCACTCCTCGGGCGAGCACGGGAAGAACAGCGGATGCTTGGTATCGCCGTGGGAGAGGAAGGCGGTGGTGAGCAGGTCGCCCTGCTGCGTGCGGGTGGGCAGACCGGTGGACGGCCCCACGCGCTCCACGTCAAAGACGACCGTCGGGATTTCCGCGTAATAGCCGAGCCCGATGAATTCGCTCATGAGCGAGATGCCGGGACCGGCAGTAGCGGTCATGGACCGGGCGCCGGCCCATCCGCCTCCGAGAGCCATCCCGATGCTGGCGAGTTCATCTTCCGCCTGGACGATCGCGTAAGTAGCTTTGCCCGTTTCCGGGTCCATGCGGAAGCGGCGCATATAGCCGATGAGGCTTTCGACGAGCGAGGACGATGGCGTAATGGGATACCACGTGACAACAGTGACACCGGCGAACATGGCGCCCAGCGCGCACGCGGAATTGCCATCAATGATGATCTTGCCGGCCGTGGCGTTCATACGCTCGACGCGGAACGGATCGGATTTTTTGAGATTCGCGGAGGCGAAATCGTAGCCTGCCTGGGCGGCCCCCCAGTTCAGGTCGGCGGCTTTGGCTTTCTTTTTGCCGAACTGTTTGACGAGGGCTTTGCGCACCTCGGTCATATCGATATCGAGAAGTTGGGCCACGACCCCGTCGTAGATCATGTTGCGCACGAGCTTGCGCAGCTTCGCCTCGGGACACACCGGTCCGACGAGCTTGTCGAAGGGGACTGGATAAAAGTGCAAATCGTTGCGCAGTTCGCTGAGCTTCAGCGGCTCATCGTAGACGACGGCAGCGCCGGCATCCAGCTTCATGACATCTTCGCGCGCAGTCTCCGGGTTCATGGCGACCAGAAAATCGATCTCCTTGCGGCGACCGATGTATCCGTGCTTGCTGGCGCGGATGGTAAACCAGGTCGGCAGGCCGGCGATATTGGACGGGAACATATTTTTTCCCGACACCGGAATACCCATCTGGAACAGCGATCGCATGAGGACGGTATTGGCGGTCTGGCTGCCTGAACCGTTGACGGTGGCGACTTGAATGCTGAAGTCGTTGACTACCGAATGAATGGCCTCGCGGGATACCGGTTCGGCCGGGGATACCTCTAATGTAGACATCGGTAAGGTTTCCTTAGTTGGGGAGTGTGGCCCTGAACACGATCGGTACTGATTATATAGGAAGTACGGAAAGGCGGCGTGCTGGGGTGTCTAACAGCTCAGGGCGCTTGCTCCACCACGATAATTTCAGGATAGCAGGGGAATGAGGAGGGTGGCTCAATTCAAGTTTGGAGCGTGAGGAAAACAAGAGTAGTTGCGCTGGCTCTCCGCCATTGCAGGATGTGTTTCGCGGGTGCCGGATTGGCACCGAAGCGCCGCGAAACGCCGGGAAGCGACCGCAGGGCCACGGAATAGCTCTGCGAATAGAGAGGGCCGCCGAAGGGTAGCCCTCTCTATCCGTTTTGAATACAGCCTGTCTGCGATCGTTATTCTACGGCTTTCCAGAGAGTGATTCCCCAGAGGGCGGCGCCTAGCAAGCCAAACCCTACGAGCACCTTGATCGTGAGAATGGCATTTTCGGCGAAGGTGAGCTTACGCGGCGCGGGCGATTCGGTTGTGCCCACAACTTCCGCTACGGCTGAACACGCTTCGCCCTGCCGCCCGGTCTCGATTTCTTTTTGAATATTCATTATGCAATCTCCTGTTTCGGTTCGCTGTAATTTCGTCTGCGCAGATAGACCGGTGCAACACACCGGCAAGCGGCGCAGTCTTGTGGAAAGTGGCGTTGTTACGAGATTGCGACTGGAGGTGAACGCCCGCTATGCGCCTGCGAAGCCCGCCGGGATTGCGGCCGAGCGTTTTCGCCGCGTCTTAGCAACCGTCCGCGGTCCGAAGCTGGACCACGAAGGGGAACAAGAGTGTAAGGCGAGTCGATGGCGGTACGCTGCCTTGGATGATCGAATCGCGGACTGCCCGGGTTCACCAGGATTGTTGGCGACGGACCAGCAATGGCTGATAATTGGACGGACGGATCGCATTGTTCATCCGGGATGCCAGTCGACAGCAGGGGAGCGCAAACGGAGGCGGCGAGGGCAACGCAAAGCAACGCGCGCCGGCTCGACGCACGAATTTTAATTGCTGCCGTCATACCTATTCCCAGACTAGCAAACGGAACGGAATTCATCTTGCTCCCGCTATTCCGACGTGCTGCAAAAGCAGATCAAGCGCCTCAGCTGAATAAGCTGCTCCAAACCAGGACCACCGTAAGCGCGATCATGACTACGCTCGTCCCTCCTGCTACGACATTTGCCGTGGCAGAATTCTTGTACTTCCCCATCAGCGCCGTCTTGTTGACCAGCAGAAGCATGAACGTCAGCACAAAGGGCAGAAGGATTCCATTAGCCACCTGAGAAACAAGAATCACCTGGAGCAATGGGAGCCGCGGAATGAGCACGAATCCCGCACCGAAAACGATCAGCGCAGTGTAGAGGCCGTAAAAGATTCGCGCTTCATTGAAGCGCCGATCGATTCCAGACTCGAAGCCGAGCCCTTCGCAGATGTTGTACGTAGTCGCCAGCGGCAAAATGGCGGCGGACATCAGCGATGCGTTAATCAGCCCAACCCCGAATAATAGAGCGGCGAAGTGGCCAGCGAACGGAGCCAGGGCCTTGGCCGCTTCGGCAACGTCCGAGATGTCTCGATGGTTCGAGCCATAAATGGTTGCCGCACAGGCAACGACGATGAAGAATGCAATCACATCCGTCACGACACAGCCCAAAATGACGTCGATCCGGCACAGGTTGAGGTTTTTTTGAGATATCCCCTTTTCGACCACGGACGCCTGCAAATAGAACTGCATCCATGGAGTGATCGTCGTTCCGATCAAGCCGACAATCATGGCGATGTATTCCGGTTGATGGCTGAATTGAGGGACGAGCGTGCTGTCGAGCGCCAGTTTCCAATCTGGATGGGCTAAAAACGCGGACACGGGATAGGCGAAATAGATCAAGGAGAGCAACAGCAGCATGCGTTCAACGTGTTTGTATGAGCCGCGGACGACAACGGCCCAAACCAACGCCGCCCCGACAGGGACAGATGCGTACTTACTGATCCCGAACATGCCAAGGCCCGACGCGAGTCCCGCAAATTCGGCGGCGATATTTCCGAGGTCCGCCAACCCAAGAACGGCCATCGTGAAAAACGTCATCCGAAGACCGAATTCTTCACGAATGAGATCGGAAAGGCCCTTCCCTGTGACAGCGCCCATGCGCGCGGCCATTTCCTGGACCACGATCAGAGCGATAGTCGTGGGGATGAGTGTCCACAGCAGGTTGTAGCCATATTTTGCGCCAGCCTGTGAATACGTGAGGATCCCGCCCGGATCGTTATCGACGTTAGCTGTGACAAATCCAGGACCGAGTACCGCAAGGAACGCTACCAGGCGATAGGAAAGGATGCGTAGCGGAGATGCCGCCAAGCGGCGCCGAAGATGCCTAGGCTCATTGTGCGCTCTCATGTTGTTTATGCCATGGACCAAAGGCCATCGGAGAAATTGCGGACGGGAATGGCGCTCCAACAAGGGCGCGGATTCGACACACTGCGGGCCAGGTCCGGATGTGTCGGATTAAGATCCACGGCCAGCCATCACTGGCACTTCTGATCGTGACGAAGAGTTCGTGGACTAATCGGTAGGGCAGAGATTCGGAGGTTCCGCCGATTCGCCCTGATCGTCGCGCGGAGTTCCGCAGCCGTCAGTCATCGTGGCCCTCCTTTTCTCTTGAATTTGGCATCGCGAGGTGGACGCCTCTCTCAGCGTACACCTGCTCCCGATGGGTTGTAAATGTCGAATATTTCCGGGAACGTAGAGCAAGCTGACGAGACCTTCGCGCGATGCGGCTCTCACCCCACCTTACTCGCGCGCACGCCGCTCCACTGTTCGGCCACCACGATCGAATTCGCCGGATTGCGCGGATCGTACTTCACCGACACTGGACCGATCGCCGCCAGATCCACCGGCAACAACTCCTTCAACGTGGAAATATCCTGCGTGGCAGTGTACTCGACTCCGCGCACAGCGTACGAGTAGATCAGCAGGTCTTCGCGGACGTCCGCGAGCGTCGCGTCGCTAATCTTGCCGGTCTGCACCAGGACGGTGCGGCGCTGGCGCTCCCGTTCCTGCGGCGAAATGCGCGACTGCTTCCACGCCCGGTAGCCCATGATAGAGACCAGGACAAGCAGAACAATCGCCAGCGCAATGGTAACGGTTTCCGCAGCCGAAAACGGCATCACTACTGTTAGTGTATTACCGACCCGCGGGCGTTTCCTGGAACGTCTTGTTCCAATCCTTGAGGAACTGCTCCAACCCGCGATCGGTGAGCGGGTGATTGAACAGCATATCCAGGACCTTGAACGGCATGGTACCGATGTCGGCACCGGCTTCCGCGGATTCGATGACGTGAACCGGCGAGCGCAGCGACGCAGCGAGCACCTGCGTTTTGAAACTGTAGTTTTGATAAATAAGGACGATCTGGCGAATCAGGTCCATGCCGATTCCGCCGATGTCGTCGATACGGCCCACGAACGGACTGATGATGTAGGCGCCGGCTTTCGCGGCAAGCAGCGCCTGTCCGGCGCTGAAACACAGCGTGACATTCACGCGAATGCCTTCCTTCGAGAGGGCGGAACAAGCCACGATGCCGTCGCGCGTAAGCGGCACTTTCACCACTACATTCTTGTGAATTTTCGAGAGGTTTCGGCCCTCGGAAATCATCGTCTTGGAATCCGTGGCCACCACCTCGGCGCTGATATCGCCGTCGATGATGGAACAGATCTCGCGAATGTGCTCTTCGATCGGGCGGCCTTCCTTGGCGATGAGAGACGGGTTTGTGGTTACCCCGTCCACGATGCCCCATGCGGCGCCTTTGCGCAACTCGTCGAGATTGGCCGTGTCCAAGAAGAATTTCACGCGTTTACCCTCCGGGGATTGCTTCCCTGAGTGTAGCAAAGCCGCGGCGTCCGGAGCCTTCCTGCGGATGGGTACAATATGAAGATAGTGTCCGGGAAAACCTTCTACATCGAAACATTCGGCTGCCAGATGAACGTGCACGACTCCGAAAAAGTGATCGGCACGCTGCTGGAGCAAGGCTACGCGCAAGTGGATGAGCCGGAGAATGCCGGACTCGTGCTATACAACACATGCAGCATTCGCGATAAGGCCGAACAGAAGGTCTTCAACCGGCTGCAGAACTTTAAGCGCGATGCCGGCAAGGGCAAGATCTTCGGCGTGCTCGGCTGCGTAGCGCAGCAGGAAGGCGAGAAGATTTTCGACCGCGCGCCGCATGTAAGCCTGGTCTGCGGGTCGGCGAGCTATCCCAAATTCGGCGAATTGCTGGTGCAACTCGAAGCCGGAGAGCGCCGCGTCACCGGCCTGAGCCTGGACACCGAAGAGACGTTCGATACGCCGTTCACGCGCCGCGACAATCCGCACCGCGCCTACATCACCATCATTGAAGGCTGCGATAAGAGCTGCGCGTATTGCGTGGTGCCGTTCACACGCGGCCCGGAGCGCAGCCGCACCGCCGAGAGCGTCATCGCCGAGGCTCGCCGGCTGGCCGAGCAGGGCTACACCGAGATTCAGTTGCTCGGCCAAAACGTCAACAGCTACCGCGACCCGTCTCCCGCCGGCTGGGACTTCGCCACGCTGCTGGCGCGCGTCGCCGAGGTTGAGGGCATCCGCCGCGTTCGCTACACGACGAGCCATCCGCGCGATTTCGTCAAGGAAATCGTGGACGCGATGGACAGCAATGAGGTGCTGTGCGATCATGTGCACCTGCCCGTGCAGTCGGGGTCGACGAAAGTGCTCGCGGCTATGGACCGGCTGTACACGCGCGACGAGTACATGCGGCGCATCGACTGGCTGAAGTCGGCGAAGCGGAATTATTCGCTCACCACGGACATCATCGTCGGCTTCCCCGGCGAAACCGACGAGGATTTCCAGCTGACGTTGGATCTGCTGGAGGAAGTGCAGTACGATTCGCTCTTCAGCTTCAAGTATTCGCCGCGACCGAACACGGCAGCCATCGCCATGCAGGACGCCATTGCGGAAGACGAAAAGCAGCGGCGCCTTTTGACGCTGCAGGAAAAGCAGCGCAGCATCCAGATCCGCCGCAACGCGGAGCTGATCGGCTCCATTCAGGAAGTCCTGGTGGAGGGCCGCAACCACGCTCTCGCGCAATGGATCGGCAGGACTTCGAGCAATCGGACGTTGAACTTCACGCACGAAACAGTCGGCGGCGACTCGCTGATCGGGCAGTATCTCCCCGTACGGGTGACGCGTTCGGGACCCAACAGTTTAGTGGGTCAAAGCGCATCTGTGGTGTAATTAAAAACAGGGAGGACGTCATGGAAGTCGAAATGAAGATTCGTGGGCTCATGATGGATCCCGTCACCAACATGCCCATCGTCATTCTGAAAGACGTGGGTGGAAACAGCGTGCTTCCCATCTGGGTGGGCGTGTACGAAGCAAACGCGATTGCCCTCGAAATCGAGAAAGTTTCGACTCCGCGTCCCATGACGCACGATCTAATCAAGACCCTGCTTCTGGGCCTCGGCACGGCGCTGCGCAAAGTGGTGGTGAGCGAACTGAAGGACGACACATTTTACGCCGTAATCTGGCTGGACCGCGATGGCGAGCTCATCAGCGTGGACTCGCGGCCGAGCGACGCGCTGGCGCTGGCACTGCGGCTTGACTGCCCGATTTACGTCGAAGAGGCCGTGCTGAAGAGCTCGAGCAAGCTGACCGACGCGGCGGACAAGGTCAACAACAACGAAGAACTGCGGCGCTGGCTGGAGGGTCTCAACGATGAGGACCTCGGCCGCTATAAAATGTGAGCTCCGACGTTTCGGCGCGGATCGCCGCCGTGGGAATCCAGTTACTGGCTGAAGCAAAGGAATACCGGCTGTTCGGCCGCGAGAACTGTGCGGCGTTCATGCACGGTGACAACGCCGGCAGTTCAGGCCTGATGACGGAACACGGTTTGGCGTTTCTGGTGTGGCGCGGCGAGTTGCCGTTTCTCTCAGCCAAGGGGATGGAGGTGCCGGCGTCGGCCGGGCAGGTGGAGACGCTCCGGCAATTTTCCGAGGATTTGAAGCGCGCGCTGGAGCCGCGGCCGTGAGGGATCGGTGAAAAAATCGAGTTGCTTTTACGCCGGCTTCAAAACGCATCCGAATTCCCGGCACCGTTTACCGCTCCCTTACGGTCACGGCTCCGTAAGTGCTGTATGCTGCAAACGGAGCCGCGACCGTGAGGGAGCGGTAAACGCCGCCGGGTAACGAATTTTGCAATGACGATCGACGAACAACTGACTTACCTGCGCAAGGGCATGGCGGAGATCATCCGGGAGGAAGATCTGCGTGAGCGGCTCGTGGAAGCCGCCAAGACCGGACGCAAACTGCGCATTAAGGCGGGCTTCGATCCCACTGCGCCGGACCTGCACCTCGGCCACACAGTGCTGCTGCGCAAGATGAAGCACTTTCAGGACCTCGGCCACACCGTCATTTTCCTCATCGGCGATATGACATCCATGATCGGCGACCCCTCCGGCCGTAACGCCACGCGCCCCCCGATGACGCGCGAAGCGATCGAGGCGAATGCGGAGACGTATAAGTCGCAGGTGTTCAAGATTCTGGATCCGGAGAAGACCGAGGTCCGCTTCAACAGCGAGTGGCTGGAGCCCCTGCAATATATCGACCTGATTCGCCTGTGCGCGAAGTGCACCGTCGCGCGAATTCTGGAGCGGGACGATTTTTCGAAGCGCTACAAAGAGGGCGCGCCGATCTCGATGCATGAAATTCTCTACCCGCTGGCGCAGGGATACGATTCCGTGGCGCTCCAGTGCGACGTAGAAATGGGTGGCACAGATCAGAAATTTAACCTGCTGATGGGCCGCGAACTGCAGCGGGACTTCGCGCAGCCGCCGCAGATTGTCGCGATGGTTCCCATTCTGGAAGGCCTCGACGGCGTCAATAAAATGTCGAAGAGCCTGGGCAACTACATAGGGATCACCGAGCCCGCCGAGGTGATGTTCCGCAAGGTAATGCAGGTTTCCGATGAGCTGATGTGGCGCTACTATCTGCTGCTCACGGACACCAGCGAGGCGGAAATCGAACGAATGAAGAGCGCAGGCCATCCGATGGAGTCGAAAATCGCGCTGGCTAAAATGATAGTCGCCGATTTCCACTCGGCGGCGGACGCGGAACACGCCGCGAACGTGTTTCAGCGAGTGGTGCGCGACAAGGAAGTGCCGGAGAATATGGAGACGGTGTCTCTTCCGGAGGGCGTGGTGAAGGATGGCGCGCTGCGCGTGGATAAGCTGATCGCCAAAGTAGGGCTGGTTCCCTCGGTCACCGAAGCCGTGCGGAAAATCAAAGCCGGCGCCGTACACATCAACGGCGAAAAGGTGAGCGACCTGGCTTTGCCGGCCGCGCCGCAAGAGTTAGTCATACAAGTTGGCAAGAACTGGAAACGGATCGCCGGGTGAGAAAACGTTACTACTGGAAGTTAAAGAAGCGCGAGCTCATGCTCGGCGACCGGACGCTGCTGATGGGCGTGCTCAACGTAACGCCCGACTCCTTTTCGGACGGCGGCAAATACTCCGACCCCGACCGGGCGTTCGCGCGCGCGATCGAAATGGAAGAGCAGGGCGCGGATGTGATCGATATCGGCGCCGAATCCACCAAGCCGAATTCGACTCGCATTACCAAGGATGTGGAACTGCAGCGCCTGGTGCCGGTGCTGAAGCGCCTGAAAGACCGGCTCACCATCCCGATCTCCGTGGATACGTACAAGGCCGAGGTTGCCGAGCGCGCGCTCGATCTTGGAGCGGAGATCATCAACGACGCGACCGGGCTCACGTTTGAGCCGCAGATGGCGCGCACTGTTTCCAACTACGACGCCGGCCTGGTGATCAATCACATGCGCGGGCGTCCGGAGACCTGGACGAAGCTGGCGCCGATGCCGGACCCTATGGGAACCATCACGCGGGACCTGGATGCGGCGGTGAATCGCGCGCGGCACAGCGGCGTGGATAAGAGCCGCATTATGGTGGATCCCGGTCTGGGCTTCGGCAAGCGCAAAGAACAGAATTCGCTCATTCTCGCGTATCTGGGCCAGTTGAGCTCGCTGGACGTGCCGGTGCTTGTGGGTCCTTCACGCAAGCATTTCCTGAATCAGGAAGATGCCGAGGAGACGAAATTCGCGACAGCGGCCGCAGTTGCCGCGGCGGTGCTCGGCGGGGCACATATGGTGAGGGTGCACGATGTGCGCGAGATGCGCGCGGTGGTGGAAGTAGCCGACGAAATCCTCAAAACGCGGATAGCTTGAAAGGGCTAGAAGCCCATTGCACCCGAATGCCGTTTAATATGGTGCCATGTTGCGCGCATTCTCGGTTCTCGTTTTGGTGGCAGGACTATCTTTCGGCCAGTCGCGGAATCGGACCGGCGAGTATGCTCTGATTTTGAAGGACCCGCCCGTCGCGGCATCGGCTCATACGCGCGCGGATCTCTTCAGCGCTCGTGCCGAGACACAGGCGGCGCAGATTCGCGGCGCACAGGCGACTGTGACGGCGGAGTTGAAGCGGCGGGGAATCCTGGTGCGGCGCACGTCGCAAGTGCTGGCGAACGCGATCTTCGTGCGCACGGATGCCGCGACGGCTGCGACGCTGACGTCAATTGCGGGTGTCGCTCGCGTGCAGTTCCTGCCGCCGGTGACTCCTGACCTGAACACTGCGCTCGACCTGGAAAATGTCTCGACGGCATGGAGCGCGGTCGGTGGCGTTGGGAACGCGGGAGCCGGCATGCGCATCGGCATCATCGATAGCGGCATTGACCAGACTCACCCCGGGTTTCAGGATGCGTCGCTGAAGCCGCCTGCGGGCTTTCCGCGCGGCGACAGCAATTTCACAAATTCCAAAGTGATCGTGGCGCGGAGCTACATTCAACCGCAGACCGTAACGTTCGATAGTCCTGACGATCTGACGCCGCGCGACCGGATCGGCCACGGCACCGCGATCGCGATGATTGCCGCCGGAGTGCAGAATACCGGCCCGCAGGGGACGATTCAGGGCGTCGCGCCGAAGGCGTTTCTCGGCAACTACAAAATCATGGGTTCGCCCGGCGTGAACACTTTCCCGATCGGCGACTTCAGCACTGTTGCTCAGGCGCTCACGGACGCGCTGAGCGATGGTATGGACGTGGTGACGCTGGCGGTGAATGAAGGCGACCCCGCCCAGTTCGGACCGCTCGATACCGACCCATCATGCGGCGGCGCCTGCGATCTTCGCGTGCAGGTTGTCGAGAATGCGGTGAAGAGCGGACTGGTGGTGGTGGCTTCCGCGGGCAACAGCAACGGCACCGGTCTGCACTCGACCACGCTCGGTTCCGTGCACACGCCCGGCACTGCGCCGTCCGCCATAACGGTCGGAGCCTCCACGAATTCCCATGCGGTGTACCAAACGGTGCGGACAGGAGCAGGCACGTTCAATGCGCGCTTCGGCGATGGACCGAAGCCGTCGACTGCGATCACCGCGACGCTGGTGGACGTGGTTAATCTCGGCAACGATGGTACCGCGTGCTCGGCGCTGCCCGCGGGTTCGCTGAATGGCAAGATCGCCATTATCTCGACCGCCGGAACATGCGTTGCAAGCGACAAAATCAATTTCGCGCAGCAGGCGGGCGCAATTGCGGTGATCCTGTATCCGCAGAGCGCGACCACTCCGATCACAGGCAGCCTGGGCGCACAGAACACCGGCATTCCCGCTGCGATGGTGGGAGCAGCCGACGGCGTTACGCTACGCGCCTTGGCGACGTCGAACCCCGCGACCACCGCGACCATGGATCCTGCGCCGGTTATCGTGAACGCGACGGCTAATCAGGTGGCGCCCTTCTCTTCCCGCGGACCCTCGATCGGCAACTTCGCGAGTCCGGCTGTGAATTCGCTCAAGCCCGAACTGGTGGCCGTCGGCGATGGCATTTACACGGCGACCCAGAAATACGATCCGAACGGCGAAGCTTATAACGCGACCGGATACACCGGCGTTTCCGGCACGAGTTATGCCGTGCCGATGGTCGCGGGAGCAATTGCACTGGTGAAGCAGAAGAACCCGAACATCAACACGCCGGCGAAACTGAAATCGGCGGTGGTCAACACGGCCACGCAAGACGTGCAGGATTTCGATGGCAGCGTGGCGCGCGTCAACGCCGTCGGCGCGGGTAAGTTAAGCGTCGGCGACGCGGTGAACGTCGCAGCGACGCTCGATCCTGCGACTCTTTCCTTTGGCGCCCTCACCGCGGCGTCGCTGCCGATTCGCCTGACCGTGAATGTGACCAACGTCAGTAACGCGGCGGCCACATTCACATTCGCAGTCGAGCCGCGCGATACTGCCAGCGCCACAGTTAGCGTCAGCCCTACCCCCCTGCCGCTTCAGCCCGGCGCGAGCAACACGGTTACGGTGACGCTGAGCGGCACTGTTCCCGCCGCGGGCTCTTACGAAGGCTTCATCACGGTGAAGGGAGCGGGACCCGAGTTGCGGCTGCCTTACGAGTTCATGGTCGGCAGCAATGTACCCTATGACATTTACCCCATCCTGAGCCAATCGTTCTTCGCCGGCGTGGGCGATAAAGGGCTCGTGGATGGCTTTCGCCTCAGCGATCAGTACGGCGTTCCCGTGCGCAATTACCCGGTGCTCTTCGGCGCCAGCGGAGGAGCTTCCATCACACTCGGCGATCCGCAGACGGCCGTATACGGAGTAGCGGCGGCGCAGGTGAACATGCCGTCCGACCCGGGCTATCAGACTGTGACGGCGACCGCAGGCAGCCTGAGTTTCCCGTTCAAAGGCTTCGCGCGCGCGTATCCGGCGATTACTCCCAATGGCGTAGTCGATGCCGCGTCCGCCGCGTTCGCACAAAAAGGTATGGCGCCCGGATCTTACATCTCTATCTTCGGCAGCAATCTCGCGGATGCCATCCAGGGTCTTTCGACGCCGTATCTCCCGATCGCACTTTCCGCCGTCAGTATCAGCTTTGATGGCGATGGGCTGAGTTTTCCCGGCTACTTACAATTCGTCAGCCCCGGGCAGATCAATACGCAGATTCCCTGGGAGTTTCAAGGCCACTCGTCCGTCGGGCTCACCGTCTGGGCGACAGGCCTGCCGACGGCCACTTACACGGTACCCCTGGCGCCGGTCGCCCCCGGCATTTTCACGATCGAGGGAACCGCTGCCGCCATCGACGCCAATCTGGGCAAGGTGGTCACCACCTCTACGCCCGCCAAACGCGGCGACACGGTCGAGCTCTTCGTCAACGGACTCGGCGCAGTGGACCACACACCCGCGTCGGGCCAGGTGACATCAGGCGATCTTGCGCGGACCCTCGCCACGCCCACGGTGAGCATCGGCGGCGTTTCCGCGGATGTTCAGTTCAGTGGGCTCGCTCCGGGGATCGTCGGGCTCTACCAGGTGAATATCGTGGTGCCGCAGAACGCCCCGACGGGCAACCCGCAAGTCACCATCAGCATCGGCGGAGTAACTTCGGCAGCCGCTAACCTGCCGATCCAGTAGCGCTATAATGTACGGACACCACGGGCGAGTCTGCCTGTGCAGATTTCTATGAATCGCCTTTGGGTCCTTCTGCTTTGCATGCCCGCGTTCGCGGCGGGCGTAATTTCGAACCGCTACATTGTTCAGCTCTCTACCGAACCGGTTGCCCAACACACCGGCAGCCGCCGCCTGCTTCACACCGCCGAAGCGGAGCGCCATCGCGTCACGCTGCGCGCCGAGCAAGCCACCGCGCGTGCACGCATACAGGCAGTGCACGGACGCGTTCGCGGCGCTGTCGAGAACGTCGGCAATCTCCTGTTCGTCGATATCCCCGATGCCGATGCGGCACAGCTTTCGAATCTTCCCGGCGTTGTCCGCGTGCTGCCGGTTCGCAGTTTCCACCTGCTCCTGGACCACGCGCTTCCGCTGCACAAAGTGCCGCAGGCATGGGCGCAAGTGGGCATCTCCAACGCGGGCGCCGGAATTCGTATCGCGATCATCGATACGGGAATCGATATCGCGCATCCCGGCTTCAACGATGGCGGCTTCACCGCTCCCGCAGGCTTCCCGGTCGCCGATTCCAATGACGACCTGGCTTACACGAACAATAAAGTCATCGTCGCGCGCAGTTATGCGACATACTTCCCTACGCACGATCCCGATTCCTCGGCAGCCGACCATCAGGGACACGGCACGGCGACTGCGATGGTAGCGGGAGGCGTGATGAACGCCGGTCCGCTCGCCACCATCAGCGGCGTAGCTCCGGCAGCCTATCTCGGCAGCTATAAGGTGTTCGGCACGCCGGGTTATAACGACGGCGCGCCCGAGGACGCCATCATCACCGCCATGGAGGATGCGCTCGACGACGGCATGGACATCATCAGCATGAGCCTGGGCGGCGACGTCGCTTATGAGCTGCAATTCGATATCGAAGCGCAAATTCTGCGCGTCGTCCGCGGCGCGGGAGTAATCGCCGTGATCGCCGCGGGCAACAACGGCAACGACCCCAACACCATCGCGTCGCCCGGCGATTCCCCGGACGCCATCACGGTCGGCGCATCGAATAACGATCGCCTGTTCGCCGCAAGCGCGCAACTATCCGGCGCATCCGCGCTGATTGCGATTCCCGGCAGCGGCGCGAATTCGGGAACGCCCATCACGGCGCCCTTGCAGGACGTCGCCGCGCTCGACGGCAACGGACTTGCGTGCGGAGGATTTCCGGCTAATTCGCTGCAAGGAACGATCGCGTTTATCTCGCGCGGAACATGCACCTTCGAGACCAAGCTGAACAATGCGGCCGCCGCCGGCGCGACGGCCGCGCTCTTGTACGATAACGTCGCCGGCGAGAGTCCCGTCGCCATGTCCGTGCAGTCAGCCACACTGCCCGCGGAGATGATTTCCAATGCGGACGGGCTGGCACTCAAGGCTCAGCTCACCGCCGCGCAAACCGCCACTTTGAATTTCGGACTCGCCCCGTTTTACATTGCGCCGACCGGCCTCGCCAGCTTCTCCGCCGCCGGACCGAACGTGGACCTTTCGATTAAGCCGGATCTTGTCGCCGTCGGAGTGAACATGTACACCGCGGCCCAAAAGCTGGATTCGAACGGCCCCGTTTATTCGCCCTCGGGATATTCCATCGAGCAGGGCACCAGCTTTTCGACACCGCTGGTCGCCGGCGCTGCCGCGGTTCTGAAGCAATATCGGCCGGGCCTGACGGTGGATCAGTACCGCTCTCTGCTCGTCGATTCCGCCGCGCCTGCCTTTGCGGCGCCCGGTTCGCGTGCTTCCGTGCAGCAATCGGGCGGAGGCTTGCTCGACGTCTTCGCAGCCATCAACGCAACGGCGGCGATCGTTCCGGCATCGTTGAGCTACGGACAGGGGAACGGAACCATCGACACGGCGCAAGCGATCACCGTTACCAACGTGGGGTCGGCCGCCGACACGTTTCAGCTCGCCGTGGTGCCGCGCGATTCGAACGCTCCCGTGCCGCAACTCTCGGCGACAAGCGTGCAGCTCGATCCGGGTGCTTCGGCGAACATCTTTGTCACTCTCAAGGGCGATGGAATGACCGCGGGCCAGTACGAAGGTTTCGTCACCGTGCAGGGCACGCAGTCCAGCACCGTCAGTCATGTGCCCTATTGGTACGCGGTGGCACCCACCGATCCGGCGCATATCACTGTGCTGGAGAACGCGGGCAACAACGGAACGCCATCGAGAGGCGCGTCGCTGAGCCAGGCAGTGGTGTTCCGCATTACGGACGCCTCGGGCCTGCCGCTCACCGGTGTGGTGCCCGTCGTGAAGGCGCTCACCACCGGCACGCGCGTCACCGGCATTTCATCGCTCGACAGCTATGTGCCCGGCGCGTACAGCATGTCGGCGCGCCTCAGCACCACGCCGGGTGCCAACACGTTTCAGATTGAGGCGGGCCAGGTGACGCTCCAGGTAAGTATTACGGGCAACTGAGGACGGAATTCGCGCAGCCTCCGTTATAATGGCGTTCTGGGAGTTATTCCCGCTTCATGCCCGACATCAAGAAAAAGCTGCAGGACGAAATCGCAACGCTGGAGCACGAGCTTCACGTTGATTTACCCCGCGAGATTCTCAAGGCGCGCGCGCATGGCGATCTCAGCGAAAACGCGGAGTACCACGCGGCCAAGGATCGCCAGGGGTTCGTGAACGCCCGGCTCAATCAACTCAAGAAGCGCCTGGCCGAACTTTCGATGGTGGATTTTTCCAAGATTCCGCACGACCGGGTAGGGCTCGGTTCGCTCGTCGTGGTGCTGGATACAAAGCGGGAAGAAGAAATCACGTACAATCTAGTCACCAGCGAGGAAGCCGACGCCGCGAACGGAAAAATTTCGACCACATCGCCCATCGGCCGGTCGCTGCTAGGCAAAGAAGTGGGTGACGTAGTCAAGGTGCAGAGTCCTGGTGGCCTGAAGGAGCTCGAAATCCTCAAGCTCACCACCATGCACGATATGGAAGCCTAGTCCGATGGTTGAAGAGAAAAAGCGGAGCGTTCATTTCACCTATACCGGGCTGATCGGCATCGTGTTCGGCAAGATGATCGAGTGGATTGTCCGCGGCCTCGCTCTGTCTCATATCCATCCGAATGTGCTCACGTTTCTGGGCCTGGTGATCAACATCTGGGCGGCGTGGCTGTTTTCGCAGGGCAGCTTCCGGTGGGCTGGCGTAGTGGTGATCGGCGCCGGATTGTTCGATATGGTGGACGGCCGCGTGGCGCGCGCCAGCAACCAGGTGACGCGCTTCGGCGGCTTCTTCGATTCCGTTCTGGACCGCTATTCCGACCTCGCGCTCTTCATGGGTCTGCTGGTTTACTACGCCTCCATCAACCGTTTCTTCTATATCGTGCTCACGGCCATCGTGATGACCGGCTCAGTGATGGTGAGCTATTCCCGCGCCCGCGCCGAATGCACAATTCCGAAATGCAAGGTCGGTTTTTTGGAACGTCCCGAGCGCGTGGTGCTGATCATCATCGGCGCACTGTTCAATAAGATGGCGGCAGTGCTCTGGGTGACGGCGATCTTTTCCAACCTCACCGTTATTCACCGCATGATCTATACCTTCCAGGAATGCAAACGCCTGGAAGACGCGCAACTTCGCGCCGTGCCCGCCGGGCAGGTCACGAACGCACCGCGCGGGTAGCTTAGGTGCGGTAGCTTCAGCGCCGCGGACCTTGCCTTCGCGAGCGGGCATCACACGCGCCCGAACACACGGTCGAAAAACTCCCGCGTGCGGCGGCGGATGTCGCGCAGTGTGGCGTCCAGCCGCGCTTCGTGAAGATTCTGGGGCGTCCATCGCTTCACCAGTTCCGTCAGCATCTCTAACTGGCCTTGCGAAAGGGGCAGCCGGCCTTCAGCGTGTCCGGTCGCCACTCGCTGGGCGTGATCCAGAGCGCGGTAAAAAGTCGCGGCGTCGCTCAGAAAGTCCGCATCCTCACGGTCCAGATGCCCCATCTTTTCGATTACGCTGATGCGCTCCGGCGTATTGAGCACTTTGTAAAAGATGCCGGCGCCCTTCAGCCGCAGGTACATCAGCGCGAAATCGATATCGTAATATCCGCCTGGTCCCGCCTTCAGCGGATTGCGCGGACCCTGCTCCCGTTCCAGCCGCGCACGCATTTCCGCCAGTTGATTGCGCGACCGCATGCTCTGGCCGTAGCGGCGCCAGTCCACCGCCTGCAACTCCATCAGGAATTCAGTGGCGCGCTCGGCGTTACCCGCAACGGCGCGCGCCTTCATGTATGCGATCCCTTCCCACGCTTCGGCGTGGCTCGCGAAGTAAGTCTTATAGGCGCCCTCGGTCTGCACCAGATCGCCTTCGCGGCCGTTGGGACGCAATCGCGTATCCACCGCGAACATCACGCCCTGACCCGTGTACGCGCTCAGTGTCTGCAGAATGCGACCCGCCACGGCCGTCCAAAACAGGTGCTCGGCGGCATCGGCATCCGGGATGACGAAGATCAGGTCGGCGTCCGAACCAAGATCGAACTCGCGCATTCCCAGGCGTCCGAGCGCAATCACCATCATCTGGCCGCCCGGCTCATACGCCGCGTTGGCAGGCCGCGGAGTCTCCGCAATCGCGATGCGGTATGCCTCGGCGATCACATTGTCCGCGAGCTGGCTGGTGCGCTCCAGCGTGGCGAAGATAGGCGAGCGGTCCAGGATGCTCTGCGCCTGAATCCGCAGCATCTGCCGCCCGTACGAGCGCCGAAGCGCAGCGCCATCCTGCGACTGCTCCATCGCGAGTTGCGGACCGGCCTCGAGCTCGTCGACAAGATCCGGAAAGCGCAGCAGCTCATCGGCGAAGAACGGACTGTGCTCGAAGATATCGACCACTCCCGATGCCAGCCGCGGATCGCTATCGAGATGCTGCAGGCGCTCCGGAGAGAGCGTCTCGATGAAGCGCTCGAAGCGTTCGCGGCCGCGATGCAGCACACCCGCCGCAACCGCCGCCAGCAGCGCCGGCGCGCGTGATTCCAGCATTCGCATCAGGCTGCTCGCGGGCGCGAGCGACTCCACTTCCTCAGTGACGCTCCACAACGGCGCTTCCGCCGTGTCCGCGCCCGCCGGCTGCCATTCACGCACAACCCGGCCGTAGATCTCGCGGACGGAATCGCGATGCTCTTCCACGCGCCGCAGCAGCAGGCCGCCCGTGAGTTGTTCGCCGCTGCCTTCGGGGACCTTGCGCGCAAGTAGATCGAGTTGTTCCGCGGCAGCGGGCAGCGTGTGCGTCTGGCGGTCCTCTTCCATCTGCAGGCGATGCTCCACGTAGCGCAGGAACTGATACGCGGAAGCCAGCCGCGCGTATTCGGCGGCCGAGAGCAGCCCCTTATCGCGCAGCCGGAACATCGCGAGCATCGTTCCGCCATGCCGCACCCATTGTTCACGGCCGCCGTGCAGCCGCTGCAGGCACTGCACCAAAAACTCGATATCGCGAATGCCGCCGGGCATCAGCTTGATGTCGAGGCCGCGGCCTGCGCCGCGGCGTGCGGCCATTTTCTCGCTGATGCGCTGGCGCGTTTCCGATAAGGCCTCCACGGCGCGAAAATCCAGCGTGCTGCGATAGATCAACGGCTCGACGAATTCGAGCAGGGCGGTTCCCGGCTCCGGCTCGCCCGCCGCCACGCGAGCCTTGATGAGCATCTGCTTTTCCCAATCGCGTGCACGGTTGGAATAATACACGCGTGCACCTTCCTCGGAAATGCAGATCTCTCCGAGCGTGCCTTCCGGCCGAAGCCGCAGGTCTACGCGATAGCACTGGCCTTCGGCGTTGTAAGCCGAGAGCAGCGCCGTGTACTGGTTCGCCAATTTCTTGTAGAACTCTTTGTTCGTGAGTGGTGATGGGCCATCCGTTTCGCCGTTTCCACCGTAGACGAACATCAAGTCGATATCGGAGCTGTAGTTCAGTTCCTGCCCGCCGAGTTTGCCGAGCGCAATCACGGAAAGGCCGCACGAATCGCCGTCCGGCAACCGCGGCTCACCGTGCCGCGAGACGAGATCCTTGCGAATTCGCAGGTAGGCAAAATCCAGGATGGCGTCGGCGAGGTTTGAGAGTTCTTCGGTGACATCGGACAAAGTCGCCGCGCCCATCACGTCGCGCAGCACGATGCGCAGGAGTTGCCGCTTGCGGAAACGGGCGAGGTCCACCGGCTCCGGCACGCCTTCATGAGACGAACCGGGAAAATCCATCAGCCGCAGCGTGTAGTCTTCCGGCGTGAGGACGCGATAAAAACTCCCGGAATTCGCCACCTGCAAAATGCGCTCGGGATTGCGCAGCGCCGTCTCGCCCAGAAAACGGCTATACGCAAACAGGTGAGCCGCACACCGCAACGCCGCCGGCGAGTCGGCGATCTTCTGAAAAACGGCGGGCGATTCCTCGCTCAACCGTTGCAGTTGCCGCCGCGCGGCGCCGGGATCGGGCACCGATTCGAGCACCGAATTCAGCCGCTGCGTGTCCATGGGCGTCAGGCCAGCTTCGACAGTACCCGAATCGCATCGCCCGGAGACACGGGGCCTTCTTCCAACACCGCCGCATAGAATCCGCTCATACCCCATCGCGGCGACGCAGCGTCGCGAGCCTTCACTCGCGAATCGTAGATCTCGGCTTGAATTCCCGGGCCGTAAATATCGAGCTGATTGCACGGGCCGCGCGGCTGCGTGATTTCCAGGAGCGCACCGCCGGCGCGCAACTGATCCCCGATCCGCAAGCCGCCATAATCCAACCCTCGCGTGGTGAGATTTTCGCCCAAAGCGCCCGGGAAAACGGGAAAGCCGCGGTGCGTCAACTCCTCGACGTTCTCGGCGGCGATCAGCAGCACGGCTTTGCGAGGTCCGCCGTGAATCGCCGGATGCGCGTGCTTGTCGCCGCGCAGACCGAGCGTGGCGATGAACGCCGACGCAACGGCTCGCTTCGGCAGCCCGCCGGGCGAAACATTCACTTGTACGATTGTTCCCGCCACTCGCGCTGCCTAGATGTCGTAGTACAAAGCGAATTCGTAGGGATGAGGACGCAGCCGCACCGCCTCCGCCTCGTTTTTTCGCTTGTAATCGATGAACGTATCGATCAATTCCTCGGTGAAGACGTCGCCGCGCAGCAGGAATCCGTGATCGTCTTCCAGGCACGTGAGCGCTTCATCCAGCGACCCCGGCATGGAAGGCACACTCTTCATCTCCTCCGGCGAGAGATCGTAAATATCCTTGTCCAATGGCTCGCCGGGATTGATCTTGTTCAGCACGCCGTCGAGGCCCGCCATGAGCATCGCGGCAAACGCAAGGTACGGATTCGCCGCCGGATCGGGCGGCCGGAACTCGACGCGCTTGGCCTTCGGACTCGCCGAGTACATCGGAATGCGGCATGCCGCCGACCGGTTGCGGCGCGAATATGCCAGATTCACAGGGGCCTCATAGCCGGGCACCAGGCGCTTGTAGCTGTTCGTGGTCGGCGCGATGATGGCCGAAAGCGCGCGCGCGTGCTTCAACAGGCCGCCGATATAGTGCAGGGCCATCTGGCTCAGGCCCGCGTACGAATCGCCCGCGAACAGCGGCTTGCCATCTTTCCACAGGCTCTGGTGCGTGTGCATGCCGCTGCCGTTATCGCCGTAAATCGGCTTCGGCATAAACGTGACTGTCTTGCCGTACTGATTCGCCACATTGCGGATGATGTACTTGTACAACATCATGTTATCCGCGGACTTCATCAGCGTGTCAAAGCGCTGATCGATCTCGCACTGCCCCCCGGTTGCGACCTCGTGGTGGTGACACTCGATGTGCATGCCGCACTCGATCATCGTCTGCACCATCTCGCTGCGCAGGTCCTGATAGTGGTCCGTCGGCGGAACCGGGAAGTAACCCTCTTTGTAGCGCGGCCGGTAGCCGAGATTGTTTTCACGCCGGCTGGAATTCCAGCGGCCCTCCTCGGCGTCGATGAAATAAAAACCGGAGTGCTGATTCTGATCGAAGCTGATGTTGTCGAAGATGAAAAACTCCGCCTCTGCTCCGAAATAGGCCGTATCGGCGACGCCGCTGCTGCGCAGATACATTTCCGCCTTTTGCGCGATCCAACGCGGGTCGCGCTCGTAACGCTGCTTCGTAATCGGGTCCTTGATATCGCCGTACATCACCAGCGTCGGTATCTCCGCGAAGGGATCCATGAAAGCGGTATTCGGATCGGGAATCAGCAGCATGTCGCTCTCATGGATCGCGGCCCAGCCGCGAATACTCGAGCCGTCCATGCCGAAGCCCTCTTCGAAGCAGTCCTCGCTCAACTGGCTCACCGGATATGAGACATGATGCTGCAAACTCGGGATATCCGTGAAACGCAGGTCCAGTTGGCGGGCTTCATTGGTCTTGGCAAATTCCAAAACTTCCTGCGGCGTCATCTTTCCTCCAGCGCGCGCACTCGCTCAGGCGCTCACAGGAATTGTCGCATCGCGCAGCCGCCGGTGCCAAACCGCCAGCAGGATCATGCCGATGAGAATCAACGCGGCGGTGAGCCCCACCCAAATACCTGTGACGCCCCAGCGCAGCGAGAAGCACATGACGTACACGATAGGCATGCCGATGGCCCAATAGCCCACCAGATGCGCCAGCATTGCGCTGTGTGTATCGCCGAGGCCGCGCAGCGCACCTGTCGCGACCACTTGCCATCCATCGAACAACTCGAAGAGAGCGGCGATTTGCAGGAGCACTCCACCGGTCGCAATCACCGCCGGGTCCTGTATGAACCAGTGCACGATCTGACGCGGCGACAGTTCCATGGCAACTCCGGCGGTCCCCATGAAGATCGCGCTCAGCGCCAGCGCCGTCCATCCGGCATTCGCCACGCCGCCGCGATCTCCGCGCCCGACCGCCTGGCCCACGCGCACGGCAGCCGCCGAACTGATGCCCAGCGGCACCATGAACGTGGTCGCGATGCACTGCACCGCGATGCTGTGCGCCGCAAGTGAAGCCTCATCCAGACGCGCCGCCATCGCCGTCACAATTCCGAAAACCGCGCCTTCAAATAAAATTTGTCCCGACGCCGGCAGACCGAGCATCGCCAGCGCGCGAATGCGCAGCCACTCCGGCCGCCAGCCCATGTGGAACAGCAGGTTGCCGGAACCGCGCTCCTGCCACGCGATGGCGGCGGCCAGCACAGCCGCCATATAGACGCGCGAAATGGAGGTGGACCATCCGGAACCTTCCAGCCCCATCGCGGGTGCGCCCCAGTGCCCGTACATGAGCACCCAATTCCCGAGCACGTTGATGGCGTTGGCGCTCACCAGCGCGAACATCACGGGCTTTACGACGTTCACCGCTTGCAGATAACGCCGGAATGCCGCGTAAAGCAGCAGGAACGGAATACCCTTCACGAGCGCGTTCAGATACGGCGACATCAGCGCGAGCACGCGGGCGTTCGTTCCCGTCGCCGCCAGCACGGGTATCAACAGCCACACGACGGCCATGAGAGGAACGCTCAGCGCAAGCGCCAGCCACACGCCTTGAATGAGCCCGCGCCGGCATTCCTGCGGATTTTTTGCACCGAATGCCTGTGCGACCAGCGTGTCCATGCCGAGCAGCACACCCATGCCGGCGACCACCACGGGATAGAACACCATCGTGCCCAGGCTGCCTGCCCCCAACGCAGCCGCGCCAAGCCTGCCCGCCATGATGGTGTCGACGATCCCCATCGCCATCCACCCCAATTCGGCAAGTGCCAGCGGCACCGCGAGCCGCAGCATCGGCCCGAACTCCTGGCGCATGCTCCGCATCGTGACGCTCACGCTTTCGGGTGCGCCTTGTCGTAGACGGCCATCAGGTCCGTGAGGGAAACCTGTGTGTATTTCTGAGTGGTCGAGAGGCGCGCGTGTCCCAGCAATTCCTGTATCGCTCGCAGGTCCGCGCCCGCTGCGAGCAGGTGCGTCGCATAGGCATGGCGAAAGCTGTGCGGATGCACGGACGGGTCTCCGGTCAAATACGTCGCGTACATCTTCACAATCCCCGCGATACCGCGTGCCGTCAGCCTAGCGCCGCGGAAGTTCAGAAACACCGCGTGCTCGTCGCGCTTTACGGGCCGCTCAGTAAGATATCGCTCCAGGGACTCGGCGGCTTTGGTGGTCATTGGAACCTGCCGCTCTTTGCGGCCTTTGCCGCGCACACGAATCCAGCCTTCACTTCGGTCAAGATCCTGAAGATCCAGCCCGGCAAGCTCACTCACGCGCACGCCGCAGCCGTACAGCATTTCGAAAATCGCACGGTCGCGCGAAGGGAACGGCCGCTCCAGTTTGTTGTTGGCGACTCCATCGACCAACGTGTTCACCTGCTCCGCGCTCATCACGTCGGGCAGTTTTTTCGGAGTTTTCGGCAGACGCAACAACCGCGCCACATTCACCAGCACGATTCCTTCGCGCACCATGAACTGAAAGAGTCCGCGGACCGCCGCCACCTTCCGCCGGACGGTCACTGCACTCAGCCGCGCGCGATACAGATCCGCCATCCACTCGCGCATAAGCAGCAGATCGATCGCCGCGGGCTCCGGCGGATCGAGATCGGGCGGCGAGAGAAACTCGATGAGTTGCCGGAGATCCGCTTCGTACGCGGTCACCGTATGCGCCGATGCGCCTTCGCGCGCCAGCCCCTCCAGATACCGCTTGATTTGTTCCGCCAGGCCGCTCATGCCTTGGTCCGCACCCGGTCGAGGTACTCATCCAAACTCACCAGCGCGCGACGGCACACTTCGGCATGACGCGCCTGCTTGTCGCGTCTCAGCCTCTGCCGCGTCTCTTCATCGAGCTGCGGGAGCAGGTCAAAGGTGATATTCGCAGGCTGATAATTCTTCGCGTCCGCCGCCGAGATGTAATTGCAGAGCGACCCGAGTGCCGTCTCTCGTGGCGGCGCAACCGCCGGCTCTCCGGCGGCGATCGAAGCCGCGTGCATTCCGGCCATCAATCCCGTGGCGATCGCTTCGACATATCCCTCCACGCCGGAGATCTGTCCCGCGAACAACACGTCCGGCCGCGATTTCAACTGCAATGTGGGCGCGAGCAGGGACGGAGCGTTGATATAGGTGTTGCGGTGAATCTGCCCGTAACGCAGAAACTCGGCGCGTTCCAGACCGGGAATCATGCGCAGGATGCGCGCCTGCTCGCCAAACTTCAGATGGTTCTGAAAACCGACTAGATTAAAACTGTCCGCGCGCAGATTCTCCTGCCGCAACTGCACCGCGGCATAAGGACGCCTGCCCGTGCGAGGGTCCGTGAGTCCCATCGGCTTCATCGGACCGAAGCGCAGCGTCTCGCGGCCTCTGCGCGCGAGCTCCTCGATCGGCAGGCACGCTTCGAAGAAGGGCGTATCTTCCTCCGCCACATGTCCGGACACGGCTTCCGCCTTCAGCAATTCCTCCACGAACGCTTCGTACTGCGGACGATCCATCGGGCAGTTCAGATAATCGTCCGTGCCGCCGGCCGACTTGCCGTAGCGCGAAGCCCAGAACGCCACCGTCGTATCGACGGAATCGGCATCTACGATCGGGCTGATGCTGTCGTAGAAAAACAGCCGCTCGCTTCCCGTGAGGCGCGCGATCTCCGCGGCAAGCGCATCACTCGTCAACGGACCTGTCGCAATTACAGTGATCGCGTCCCCGGAAATGGCAGTGACTTCCTCGCGGCGCAGCTCAATGCGGCTCTCGCCGGCGATGGCGGAGGCGATCTCATTCGAAAAAATTTCACGATCCACCGTGAGCGCCTGGCCGCCGGGGACACGCGCTTTCTGCGCCGCGTGCATCAGCAGCGAGTCCAGCCTGCGCAGTTCTTCCTTCAACAGCCACGGCGCCGTGGACTCCGATTCGCTCTTCAGCGAATTGCTGCAAACAAGCTCCGCGAGATTGCCTGTGCGATGCGCGGGCGTGCTCTTGACAGGTCTCATCTCATGCAGCACCACGCGGAAGCCGCGCTGCGAAGCCTGCCATGCAGCTTCGGTTCCGGCGAGTCCGCCGCCGATGATGTGAATCGATTCCTTCACGCTTGACCCCGTCCCTTCAGGATACTCACTTCCCTTGCCGTGCGATTTCTTCCGAAGTTTTTATAGTGATTTTCCGCAACGTACTTTATACTTCGAAAAGGGAGAATCACTATGGCAACAAAAAAGACTGCAACATCTAAAACCGCAAGCAAGAAAACCGCAACGAAGAAAACCGCTTCAAAGGGCGCTGCCAAGAAGACCGCTGCAAAGAAGAAGGCGCCTGCGAAGAAGGCTGCAAAGAAGTCCGCGACTAAGAAGAAGTAACACTCCGATGCCCTCAGCCGACCGCATTTTCCTCGACTACTCGTCGCACAAGCTGCATCAGCTTGAAGAGCGGATCGAGACTTGCCTCACGGCGCTTAGCGATCGTCAGATCTGGGCGCGAGGCGGTGACAACGAAAACGCGGTCGGCAATCTCGTGTTGCATCTTGCCGGGAATGTTCGTCAGTGGATCGTCTCAGGCGTCGGCGGCCAACCCGACAGTCGCCAGCGCGATGGCGAGTTCGCCGCGCGCGGCGGCGTGCCCGCAACAGAATTACTCACGAGCCTGCGCACTACGGTGGAAGAGGCTGCCGCGATCATCGGCGAGGTGACGCCCGAACGGTTGGTCGAACCGCTCACCATTCAGGGTTATGAAGTCACGGTCCTCGAAGCCATCGCCCACGTGGTAGAGCATTTTTCGATGCACACGGGCCAGATTATCTTCGCCACCAAGATGCTCACCGGAGCCGACCTCGGCTTTTACCGCCACCTGAGCGGCAATTCCCACACGCACGACGAAGTTACGCCGTAACTTCAGACCTTCAGCGTCTCTGCAAGTTTTTCCGCCGGTACCCGCAAACCCACAAAGAACGTGCCGAACAGGGCATACACTGCGCTCACTTCGTCGAAGCGCATTTCGTAAATCAACTTTTTGAACACCAGCGGATCCTCGGCGAAGAGGTCCACGCCCCACTCCCAATCGTCGAAGCCGATGGAACCCGTAATGATCTGCCGCACTTCGCCCGCGTACCTCCGGCCAATCATGCCGTGTTCGTGCATCATGCGCTGGCGATCCTCCATCGCTTCGGTGTACCAGTTCTTGGCTTCGCCGCGCTTTCGATCCATCGGGTAGAAGCACAGGTACTTCGCCGCGGGAATCTCCGGCCACAGCCGCGGAGCCATTGCCGCGCGCTGCCGCGCCAGCACCTCGCCGATCTCCTTCTGCCACTCGTCGGAATTCGGCTGCACTCCTTTATCGCGAAGCGACGCATACACCTTGGACGTGGATTCGTACAGCCCCAGCTCCACCATCGAAACGTAGGACGTCGCGTGCTCCAGGTAATCGCTGAGGCCCAGCCGCGCGACTTCCAACTGCGCTTCGTTCAACTCCTCGAAGCTGCGCCGGAAATGCACCAGCATCAGGTCGCCCTTGTGGCCGAGCAGCGAAAAGATCGCGCTCTGCCGTCCTTCCGCAGGTTTCTCCATTCGTCCGAGCACGCCCGCGGCCTCGTGCACCAACGCTGCCCGCTTCTCCGCTTCCAGCGCGCGCCACGCGGACCATCGGAAGCGCATCATCTGATGCAGCACGCTAGCGCCTTCCACGGTAAGCGGAACGGGAGGCAAACTTGCAGCAGCACTCGTCTCTGGGGTCATAAGGCTATTATGCCTGCCCTCGCACCCAGCGCGCCAGATACGATTCCGCGGCAGCCTCTTCCAGTTCGACATCGCACTCCGCCTGCCACTCCGCGCGGCGGCGTTCGCCGAGCCGTTCGAGAAGTCGGCATCTGCGCCTCGCTTCCATCAATTCGCGCTGCGCATCCTGCACTCTCTTCTGCGCCTCGTCACGCCGGGTCAGCAGATCGCCGTCCAGTTTCTTCACCTGCTTGCGATAGTTCGAGAGCGCCGATAAATCGCAGCCGCGCACCGCGCCCCGCCGCACCTCCAGTTCCGCGGATTCCGCTTCCCGCGCAAGGTCGCGGCGTGCTTCATCGATCGCCAATACCGCCGATGTCTCGCGCTTGTAGCCCGCCTCTGCCAACTCCAGTTCGGTCTGCCGCCACTCCAGCACCTTTTGTAGCGAGAATCGGAAGCTCTTCATGCGCGCTTACCTCCGTTCCGCCTCCAGCGCCTGGCCGAGGCCCTCCAGCCGCTGCAATGTCTCTTCGATCGGCGTCTGCGCAATGTGGTCCTGGCGCAAAAAGTCGAGCATTTCCGGCCGGAGCTTGATACTCGCATCGAGCATTGGATTCGACCCCGACACATACGCGCCTAACTGAATCAGATCCTCCGAATCGCGATACGCAGCCAGCGCTTCCCGCAGTTTTCGCGCGGCGGCTTTCTGCGGATCTGTCGAGATCGCGCTGCTCAACCTGCTCACCGAGTGCAAAATGTCGATCGCCGGATAATGTCCCTGCGCCGCAAGCTGCCGCGAGAGAATGATGTGCCCATCCAGAATCGAACGCACAGCGTCGCAGATCGGCTCGTTGAAGTCGTCGCCTTCCACGAGCACGGTGAAGAATCCCGTGATGGAGCCGCGTTTGAAATTCCCGGCTCGCTCCAGCACCTTCGGCAGCATGTTGAATACCGAGGGCGTGTATCCCTTCTGACTGGGAGGCTCGCCGGCAGCCAACCCGATCTCACGCTGCGCCATCGCCAGGCGCGTGACCGAATCCATGACGAGCAGCACATTGGCGCCCTGGTCGCGAAAGTACTCGGCCACCGCGAGCGCCACAAAACATGCGCGCACCCGCAGCGGCGCGGGACGCTCACTGGTCGCGCACACCACGACGCTGCGCTTCCGTCCCTCCGGACCCAGCTCGTTTTCCAGAAATCCACGCACCTCGCGATTGCGCTCGCCGATCATTCCGATCACGGTCACGTCCGCCGAGTTGTGCCGCGACATGGACCCGAGCAGGGTGCTCTTCCCAACTCCGCTCCCGCCGAAGATTCCCAGGCGCTGCCCTTTGCCGCACGGCAGCAGCGCGTCGATGGCGCGTATGCCGGTCACCAACGGTTCGGTGATATGCTCACGGTCCAGCGGATTCGTCGGTGTGCCGTACAGTGAGTAGGTATCCTCGACCTCGATCGGCGGTCCAGCGTCCATCGGCCTGCCGAACCCATCGATCACTCTCCCTAGCAACCCGCGGCCCACCTCCACGCTCGCATCCTCGCTCCGCGCTGCCACCGCGTCTCCCAGTTGCAAACCATCGATCTCTTCCAGCGGCATGGCCAGCACGCGGCCGTCGCGGAAGCCGATTACCTGAGTGCGAATCCGCCGCCCCGACGATGTGGTTACTTCGCAGAAGTCGCCGATGGCAACATTCGGACCGCGCGATTCGATCAGCAGCCCGACCACTTCAGTGACGTTGCCGGTCCACCGGTATTGCGGCGCGCGCTGCACTTCAGCCAGGTACGGTTCCAGCGAAATTCGTTCGATCATGAGTGCTGCCTCAAACGGTCGGCGAGTCCGCGCTCGATCTCCTGCAACTGCGTCTCGAGCGATGCGTCCAGATTTCCGCGCTGCGTTTCAAACACCACCGCGCCCGGCTCACACCCTGCGTCCGCCACCACTTCCACGTTGGATGTCACTCCACTCCGATCCACGTACTGTTTCACCTGCGGCGCATGCGCGGGATGCACACGCACCCGGCAAATCTCCTGAGCCTGCAATTTTTCCAGTGCTCCGAGCACCAGTCCGCGCAATGCATCCGGATCCACAGCGAGCTCCCGCCTCAGGACCCGCCTGGCAATTGCCACCGATAAGCGGACCAGGTCGCCTTCGGCTTCCCGGCGCAACCGCCCGCGCAGATGCGCCATCTCTTCAATAGACCGCGCCAGCCGCTCCAATACAGGCTGTACTTCCGCCGCCGCGCGGTTTCGCCCAGCCGCCTCACCCTCGCGCCGTCCGGCGACGCGAGCCTCTTCCACCCGCCGCTCCCACTCGCGCTGCATCGGGGGTGTGTCCATTTGAGAATCCGGCTGACCCTGCCAGTGGCTCTGCCCGGCTTGCGACTCGCCGACCCTGCGCCATACCATCGCGTCCGCCGCCTTACCGTCCTCCGGCAGGAACAGCCTAGACGACATACTGCTCCCCAACTGTGCCCTTCAGACTGACTACGCCCTCCGATTCCAGTTGCCGCACCACCGCGATAATCTGCTGCTGCGCCGCCTCTACTTCCTTGATCTTTACGGGACCCAGGGCTTCCATGTCCTCTTTCAACATCTCAGCCCCGCGCTGAGACATCGAGCTCAAAATCTGATTGCGCAACTGCTCGCTCGTCCCCTTGAGCGCCACTGTGAGGACCTTGCGATCCACTTTTGCCATCACTTCCTTCAGCCCAAGCGGATCAATGAGCAGCAAATCCTCGAAGACAAACATCAGGTGACGGATCGTCTCCGCAAGGTTCGTATCCTGCCGGTCGATGCTGTCCAGAATTCCGCGGCTCGAGGCCGAATCCAGCCGGTTCAACATTTCGGCCACAGCGCGGACGCCGCCATACGATTCGCGGCTGAACTCGCCCAACGTCTTCAATTTCTGTCCGATTACGCCTGCGATCTTCAAAATGATCTCGGGCGAAATCTGGTCCAGACTCGCCATGCGCTGCGCTACGTCGGCGCGCAGTCCCGAAGGCAGTGACGTCAGCAGCGCGGCGGCTTGCGATGAATTCAAGTGCGACAGCACCAGCGCGATCGTCTGCGGGTGCTCGTTGTGTATGAACTTGGCTAACTGCTGCGGATCCGCCTTTTGAATCGCATCGAACGATGCCGCTTCCGACCCCAGCACTTTCGTCAAGCGATCCAGCATGCGCTTGGCGACATCGGGCTGAAATGCGCGCATCAGCAACTTGCGCGCATAATCGATACCGCCCCGCGCCAGATAATCGCCGGCCGCCGAAAGCTGGTGAAATTCATTGAGCACACTCTCGGCCTGCTCCGTCGAGATCGCCGTGATTTTGGCAACCTCGCGGCTGACCTTCTGGACGTCTTCCTCGCTCAACTGTTGCAGGAGATCCGCGCTGGATTGCTCGCCGAGCACGATCAGCAGCGTCGCGGCCTTGCGGAGGTTGGAAACGGCTTCTTCTTTGACGGTGTTCAGGATCATCGCGCCGCCGCCCTAGTTCTCTTCCTCGCGAATCCAAGTGCGCAGCACCTGCGCCGAGATGTCGGGCTGCTCCTTGATCTTTTCGCGCAAGTGCTTGGCCATGACTTCGGCAGCCTTGGTAATCACCGGTGTCAGCTTCAGGGCGTTCAGCGCCTGTGCCTCGATCTTGTGCTGCATAGCATCGCGTGCGGCGAGCTTGGATTCGAGTTGCTTCCCGACATCGGTTTCATTCGTCTCGATCGGCGTACCTTCGCCGGATGGAAGCGCAGTTGGAACAGACACCTCGGCGGCCGCGCGCTTCTTCCGTTTGCGCATCAGCATCGCGAAGGTAAACAGCACCACGATCGCGCCCGCAGCGGCTCCGCCTGCAATCATGAGCATCCTGCCGTCCCATTTGAGCGGCCACGGCCCCGTTGTCTGCGGACCCTGCTTGGCGGCAGGCGCGCCGGGCATCGCCGGCGGCTCCAACTGCAATGTGGTCTCGAAGGGCAGCGTTTCAATGGTCAACTGATCGCCGCGCTGCTCATCGAAGCCTGTGATGCCGGCGACCAAGTCATGGATTACCTTCAGTTTCTCCGGCGTGGGAGGGACGAGGACGCGCTGCATAGCGCCCTTCCCTGGCTGCCATTGCACATCCTGATCTACGAGCACCGCGAGCGACATCTTGCGCACCGTGCCGGAAGGCAGATGTAACTTCTTCACCGTTCGGCTGGATTGGTAGGTGATGTTCTCCGTCATGCGGGTTGTGTTTTTCCCGCTGCCCGCCGGTCTTGACGCAGGCCGTGGAAGACTGGATGCGGTCCCCGGCACGCCGCTCGCGCTTGAGGACCCCGTAGAGTCCTCCGTGCGCTGCGAACTCAGCATTACGCTCTTGGCGGGGTCGTAGGTTTCTTCGCTCTGTTCGCCGCCCGAGAAATCGCAGTCCACGGAAACCTGCGCACGAAATCTGTTCTCGCCCAGCAGCGGACCGAGTGTCGAATTCACTTTCGCCAGCAGATCCGTTTCCACCTGATGCTTGTATTCCAGAGCGGCGCCCGAAGGCCCGTCGCCATCCGCCGCATCCTGTGACTTCGGTTTGCCGACCAGGTTGCCGTCCATATCCAGCACCGAGACCGCGTCGGGAGACAGCCCTTCCACAGCGCTAGCCACCAGGTGATCGATTGCCTGCACGTTCTGCGGAGACAGCCGCGCGCCCGGCTTGGTCTTCACGAGCACGCTCGCCTTGCCGGGCTTTTGCTCCTCCACGAACACGCTCTCCTTGGGAAACGTGAGATGCACCCGCGCCTGTTCGACCTCGGCGAGCGACATGACGCTGCGCTCCAGTTCGCCTTCCAGTGCGCGCCGGTAATTCACATGCTCGGCAAACTCCGTCGCCCCCAGATTCGTTTTGTCGAACAATTCGAAGCCGATGCGCCCGGTCTTGGGCAGTCCCACCGCAGCCATCGTCAGGCGAAGATCCGCGAGGCGCCCGGATGGCACCAGCACGCTGCCGCCGCTTTCCGGCAAGCGGTATTCCACTCCGGTTTCTTTCAACTTCTGCACGATTCCCGCCGCATCCTCCGGCGCCAGGCCCGTGAACAATGGCCGGAAATCGCCTTCCTTCTGCCAGTGGATCAGCCCGTAGATGCCACCCATCACGAGCGCGGCGACCACCGCGATGGTGATCTTTTGCCGCATCGAAAGGCTGGCGAGAACGTTGCTCATGGCTCTGCACCTTCAATCGGCAGATTTCCCGGAAAACCTTAGACGGCTACAACTGCATTTTCATGATTTCCTGGTACGCGCTCACTACCTTGTTGCGTGTTTGCAGGAAAAGGTCGAACGATAATTCCGCTCGCGTGGCAGCGAGAGCGGTGGTGTGCAGTTCCTCGCCATCGCCCGAGAGGAGCCGCTCCACCGATGCATTGGCATCCTGCCGCAGATTTTCCACGGTCTGAATCGCATTCGAAAAAACATCCTTAAACCCGCCGCCGGAACCCGCCGCCTGCCCCGCCGGACGTATGCTCGCGGGAAGCGCGACGCCCGTAATTGGATTGATGCCCGCCACCACGCCTCCTAGTGCAGCAGATCGATGGAACGCTGGATCATGTCCTTTACCGCTCCGATCGCCGCCACGTTCGCCTCATACCCGCGCGCCGCGCCCATAAGGTCCACCATGTCTTCCGCCGGGTTCACATGCGGAAAGGCCACGTAACCGTCGGCGTTCGCATCGGGATGTCCCGGCATGTATCGCATTTCGGGAGCGCTGGTATCCGTCACGATTTCCGAGACCTCCACTCCGCCTCCCTGGGCCTGGTCGAACATCGATGCGAACGGAGTGCTCACATCCGCGGTTTCGAACACCGCGTCTTTGCGGCGGTACGGACCACCTTCCGGCGTCCGCGTCGTCTCCGCGTTCGCCAGGTTCTGCACCAGCAACTCGGCCCGCGACCGTTGCGCGCTCATGCCGGAAGACCCGACGGACAGCGCCGAAAACAGGCTGCTCATGAGTTTTGCCCTTCCTTGATGGCCGAACGCAGCGACTGAATCTGCTGCCGCATCAGGTTCGAAGCCACGTTGAATCGCAAGCTATTCTCGGCCAGCAGCCGCGACTCACGATCGAGACTCACATCGTTGCCGTCGTTCTTCACGCGTAGCCCGCCCACGTCTACCGCACGCGGCGCGCCGCCCAGCGCGCTTTGGAACTCCGCCTGGAAATCGATATCTTTTGTCCGATACCCCGGCGTATCCGCGTTTGCGATGTTCGCCGCGACCAGCTTCTGGCGCGCACTCAGCAGGTCCATGTAACGTTCTAACTGTCCCGCGACGGGGTCCAACATGCCCACCTGACGTGCAGCTCGAAGGCCATGGATAACCGCCCGTATTTTCAGTGCCTCTCTTCCCGCCCGGCGGCAAGTTTCTGTCACGAGCGGCAATTCTCCGTCACCCGCCTCATGCCATAATCGGCGCAGGGCCACCATGCCATCCGAATCCGCGCGAAGCTGGAGATCGCTCATCTGTCCGCAGGATTTCGTGTGGCTGCTGCTCTTCGGCGCGCTTGTCGCCAGTCCGGACCAGCGCTACGCCGATGCTCCCGAGATCCTTCCGCTGATCGCTCTGGGCATCGCGCAGATCCTGGAGCCCAAAGTGCCTGCGCTCGGCACTCCGCGCGGGCGAATCGCGTGGATCGTCCTGAAACTCGCCCTGGCCTACACGCTGATCGGGGAGACCGGCACCTTCACCAGCCGGTACTGGCTGATGCTGCTGCTGCCCGTGGTTTCAGCCGCCACGGCGCTCGGCGTCGCAGGCACTCTCGGCTTTACCGTGCTGGCAGCGGGCGCCTATCTCTCTTTCCTGGTCTGGACCGCCGACTGGCTCGCCTGGCTTCCCGAGCTTCTCTATCGGGTCATCTTCCTCGCCATGGCCGGCAATCTCGCCAACACTCTGGCCGAGGATCTTCGCGTCCAATCGCGCAAACACCGGCGCACCGCCGAGCAACTCGCCGAAGCCAACGCCCACCTCCGCGAAGCCGAGGAAGCGGTACGCCGCTCGGACCGCCTTGCCGCGCTCGGGCAGCTCTCCGCCGGACTCGCCCACGAGCTCCGCAACCCGCTCGCCACCATTCGCAACTCCTCTGAGATGCTCACCCGCAGTATCGGCGGCCAAAACGAGCTCGCCGCGGAGATGGCCGGATTTATCGCCAGCGAGGTGGATCGCGCCAACTCCCTCGTCACGCGCTTCCTCCAGTTCGCCCGGCCGCTCGAAATCCGCCCCGACACCGCGGACCTGCACCACGCCCTCGACGTCGCCATCGCCATGGTGGAACGCGAAGCGCCCGGCATTTCCATCTACCGCAACTATGCGCCGGAGATTCCGCCGTTCCCCTTCGACGCCGAACTCCTGGAGCGCGTCTTCTACAACCTGGTGCTCAACGCCGCGCAAGCCACCGAGCCGGGCGGCGCCGTAACCGTCAAAACGCGAGCCGCCGCCGGTTTCGCCGAAGTGGCCGTCATCGATCGCGGCAGCGGCATCGATCCCAAACACATGGACACTATCTTCAACCCGTTCTTCACCACCAAGCCGCAAGGCGTCGGACTCGGCCTCGCCATTGTGTCCAAAATCGTGGACGAACACGGCGGTAAGATAGCAGTGGAGAGCGAGCCCGGCAAAGGCAGCATCTTCCGCGTGCTTCTGCCCATGCAGCAGTCCCCCGTCAGCGCATGAAAAAACGCATCCTGGTCGTCGAGGACGAAGAGAAGCTCCGGCGCGTCATCGAGCTGCAGCTCGCTTCCTCCGGCTTTGAAGTGGACAAAGCCGCCACTGCCGAAGAGGGCCTCAAGGTTGTCGACCGTGCCGACCTGGTGCTCACAGACCTCAAGCTTCCCGGCATGGACGGCCTCCAGTTTCTGTCGCTCATCCGCCGCCAGAACTCGGTGGTTCCCGTGGTCATGATGACCGCCTTCGGCAGCGTCGAAACCGCCGTCGAAGCCATGAAGAGCGGCGCCACGGATTTCCTGCTGAAGCCTTTCTCCCTCGATCACCTCATGCAGGTGGTTTACAAAGCGCTGGAGATCCGCGCGCTTCGTGACGAGAACCGCGCGTTGAAACAGGAACTCGGCCGCCGCTACGAATTCGACAACATCATCGGACGCAGCCCGGCGATGCAGGAGATCTTCGCCACCATAGAGCGGGTCGCGCCCACTCGCGCGACCGTTCTGCTCGCCGGCGAAAGCGGCGTCGGAAAGGACCTGATCGCGCGCGCCATCCATTTTCACTCGCCACGCCGCGACCGGCCGCTCGTAAAAATCAACTGCTCCGCGCTCCCCGAAAACCTCATGGAGAGCGAGCTCTTCGGCTACGAAAAAGGCGCGTTCACCGGAGCTCAAACTTCCAAGCCGGGCAAATTCGAGCAGGCGGATACCGGGACCGTATTCCTCGACGAAATCGGCGATGTGCCGGCGCCCGTTCAGGTCAAACTGTTGCGTATCCTGCAGGAGCGCGAGTTCGAGCGCCTCGGAAGCAACGTCACGCGCCACATCGATGTGCGCGTGGTCGCCGCCACGAATCAGGATCTTCGCGAGGCGCTGGAGCAGGGCACCTTCCGCGAAGACCTGTATTACCGTTTGAACGTAGTGCCGATGAACATCCCGTCACTGCGCGAGCGCAAACAGGACATTCCTTTCTTGGCGAATCACTTCGTTCGCAAGTTGGCGCCAGAAACTGCCAGCCGGGTGGAATCCATCACCGACGCCGGGATGGAGAAGCTGATGACTTACCACTGGCCCGGCAACGTTCGCGAGCTCGAAAACGTGATCGAGCGCAGTCTCGTCATGGCGACGGGAACGCAGCTCGACGCGCAGGACATTCACCTCGAAGATGCGCCCCGCCGGCGCGAGCACGCCGGAACCCCTGGATTCCTTCCCGACGGTATGACCCTCGATCAATACGAACAGGAGCTGATCCGGGAGGCGCTGCGGCGGGCAGACGGGAATAAGAGCCAAGCCGCAAGACTACTGGGTCTCACAAGGAACGCCCTCCGCTACCGGTTGACGCAGATGGGGCTGGAAGCATAGGGGAACGTCCCGCTGGGCCATAATGAAATTATGAATCCCGAATCGTCCGCCACCGATTTCGAAGCCCTGATTCGCACCAACCTTCGCAACCCGGTAGCGATCGCTCTCGCCAAAACATTGCTGGAAGAAGCCGGGATCCCGATCTTCGCCATGGACCAGAATGTCGCCGCGCGCCAGGACAGCGGCAACATCCTCGGCTGGTGGACCGTCCGAGTTCCCAAAGACCGCGAATCCGAAGCCCGTGAAATCCTCCTGAGTATCGAACGCGAACGATAACCCTCAGGCTTGCCGCGGAATGTGACCGATGTTACGCTTCGCGGAGAAACACATGCGCCCCGGCATGGACCTGGACCACAACGGCAAGCTCGATTGGTTCTTCCGCGAATGGGTTTACGGAATCTCACTGCCCCATTACAAGTTCGATTACACCGTAACCCCGGATTCCGATGGGAAATGGCTGCTGAAAGCTACGCTTACGCAAAGCGAGGTGACCGATACTTTCGCCATGCTCGTTCCCGTCTACCTCGATTTCGGAAACGGCCCCATCCGGCTGGGCGAAGTCACGGTGCGCGGGAATTCAACGATGAACAACATCGAAGTGAAGCTGCCGCAAAAGCCGGTGAAGGTTTCGATCAACGCCTTCCATGACTTGCTGGAACAGTAAGGGCCGGACTGCGGGACGGTCTGTTCGGCGCGAGCAGCCGCAGCCCCTCGTCTTGCGTGACAAACGGCGGGATGTGCGGGTTGTACATCGTTGTCCGTCAGACCAGGATCAAGCACCCCTCACAAGGCCCGGAAGATCGCCCGAGCGCCCATATCCGCGCATTCGCTCATCCAGCGGCCGAACCCTGTGAAGCCGACAAGCACGATCAACGCCATAAAGCCGACCCTGGAAATCTCCACGTACACCGCCGTCGGAATGCGCATCGCAAGCAGCAGCTTTGACCCGTCCAGCGGAGGCACCGGCAGCAAATTGAAAATGGCCAGGTATAAACTCAGCGCCACGCCCTCCGCGGCAAATCCGGCGACCGCCGGCGACACGCGTTCCACCGCAATCGCGACGGCGGCCAGCACCACCGCCATCAGAATATTCATCCCCGGACCGGCGAGCGAAACCACGGCCATGCCATTCAACCCACCCCGCAACTTGCGCGGATCCGTCATCACCGGCCTACCCCAGCCGATAAAGCCGCCGCTCACCAGCGACGTGATGAAGGGCAGTATGGCTGTGCCCATCCAATCCACGTGCGCCAGCGGGTTCAGAGTCACCCTGCCCTGCAGCCGCGGAGTGTCGTCGCCCAGCCGCGTCGCCACCCACGCGTGAGCGAACTCGTGGGGAGCCGTCAGAATCCAGAGAAGCAGTACATTCAAAAGCGCTTGTCCCACGTCCAGGTGCATAGTTCAACGATACTCGATAGGGCTACCCGTCATGGTACAATTGAATTTAAACCATTCACTTCTTTCCTGAGGTAAACTCCACTTGGCTTTAGTAGAAGGTTGCCGCCACTCGGTCGAAATTTCCATTCCTGTCTCCGAAGTGGAAAACGAGTCGCAGCGCGTCACCGCTGACGTCCAGAAGCGCGCGAAACTGCCCGGCTTCCGTCCTGGAAAAGCTCCTACTTCCATCATTCGCAAGCAGTTCTCCGGCGATATCCGCCAGCAGGTACTGGAAAACCTGATCCCTAAGGCGCTTTCCAAGCAGTTCGAGGCCGATAACCTCCATCCCGTCGATACCCCCAATGTCTCGGAGATTCATTTCCACGACGGCGAGCCCCTTCGCTTCAAGGCGGAGTTCGAAGTGATCCCTGAAATCGAGCTCGACGATTATAAGGACGTCGAAGTCCCCTATAACGATCCCGAAGTGACCGACGAAGACGTAAACACCCGCATTGAAGAACTCCGCGAGCAGAAGGCCGAGTATGTCAACGTCGATCCGCGGCCGCTCGAAGACGGCGATTACGCTGTGCTCTCGCTGCAAAGCCTTTCGGGCGTGGAAGAGCCCGTCAAGCAGGACGAAATGGTGCTCGAAATCGGGGGCTCCGATACCGTCGAGGCGTTTAGCGATAACCTTCGGGGCGCCGCTCCCGGCGACCAGAAGGAGTTCGATGTCGCCTATCCGGAGGATTACGGTGCGGCCCGCCTCGCCGGCAAGACCGTTCACTTCAGCGCTACGGTCACCGGCGTTCGCCGCAAGGAACTGCCCGAACTGAACGACGAATTCGCGCAGGATCTCGGCGATTTCCGCAACGTGGATGAGCTCCGGGACGCGATCCGCAAGAGCATCTTCGCCCAGCGCCAGCAGGAAGCTCAGAACCAGGCCAAAGAAAAAATTGTTGACGCCCTGGTGGACCGCCACGACTTCCCCGTCCCTGAGGTTTTCGTGGACCGCCAGATCAAGAACCGGGTGGAGCAAAGCCTGCGCGCCATGGCCGGAGAGGGCATAGACCCCCGTCAACTCAAGCTGGACTGGACCAAGCTGAAGGAGATTCAGAAAGATAAGGCGATGCGCGAGGTGAAAGCTTCGCTCCTGCTTTCGCGAATCTCCGAACGGGAAGCCATCCATCCCACCAATGAGGAAGTCGATCGCGAAGTCGAACGCTTCGCCCGCCAGAACCGCGAACCCGTTGCCGCCGTCCGCATGCGCTTTGAAAAGGACGGCACCATGAACCGCATCGCCAACAACATCCGAACGGAGAAAACTCTCAACTTCTTGTTCGAACACGCCCGGAAGACGGCGTAAAGTAACGGAGTCCCAGACCCCCTCCGTACAATCTATTACTCCAGGTACCCGTCGCCGGGGGACCTTCACTTCGGAGTACATTGCTAAGGAACATCAATTCAGGTGATAATAGAGACGAATTATTTGATGTTCCCTACCCCGGCGGCAACGGGGGAATTGTATCCTCCCCCAAAGAGCCCAAGGCGGAATAGGAGAAAACTGCGTGAAGCGTGCCGGATCCGATGATGCTTTACGGTGTTCGTTTTGTCATAAGAGTCAGGACGTAGTCGGAAAGCTCATCTCTTCTCCGAGCGACTATCCCCGAGCCTACATTTGCGACGAATGTATCGCCGTTTGTAACTCTATCCTTGAGGACGATAAAGTCGAGCCCCCCTCGGGAACTCCCAACAAGATACCCAAACCTTTGGAAGTAAAGGAGTTCCTGGATCAGTACGTCATCGGTCAGGACGCTACCAAGAAGAAACTCGCGGTCGCCGTTTACAACCATTGCAAACGCATCCACATGAACCGGATGCGCAATACGGAAGTCGAACTACAGAAGTCAAACATTCTGCTGATCGGCCCTACCGGCACCGGCAAGACCCTGATGGCGCAGACTTTGGCGAAGATTCTGGACGTTCCTTTCGCAATCGTCGATGCGACGACCCTCACCGAAGCCGGGTACGTCGGGGAAGATGTTGAAAACATTATCCTGAAGCTTCTCCAGGCGGCCGATGGCGACGTTCAGAAGTGCCAGCAGGGCATCATTTACATCGACGAAATCGACAAAATCTGCCGCAAGGATGAAAACCCTTCGATCACCCGCGACGTGTCGGGCGAGGGCGTCCAGCAGGCGCTGCTCAAGATCCTGGAAGGCACGGTCGCCAACGTTCCGCCGCAGGGCGGCCGCAAGCATCCGCACCAGGAGTTTACACCCGTCGATACGACGAACATTCTGTTTATCTGCGGTGGCGCCTTCGTAGGCCTCGAAAAGGTAATCGCGCGCCGTACCGGCAAGAAGTCGATGGGCTTCATGCAGGAAGATGAGAAGGGCGTTTCCCGCTCCACGGTGAGCGGACGCCGGGACATCGATTTGCTCAGCCAGGCCCAGCCGATCGACCTCATCAAATTCGGGTTCATTCCTGAATTTATCGGCCGCCTGCCGGTGAATGCCGTGCTGGAAGACCTGGACCGCTCAGCGCTCATCCAGATTTTGACCAAGCCGAAGAACGCTATCGTCAAGCAGTATCAGAAGTTGTTTGAATTTGAGAACGTCCGGCTGAAGTTCAGCGACGACGCCCTGGAAGCTATTGCCGATCTCGCCATGGAGCGCAAAGTCGGCGCGCGCGGTCTTCGCATGATTCTCGAAGACCTGATGCTCGATCTGATGTATTATCTGCCGTCTTATAAGAAGGTACGTGAGTTTCAAGTCACCAAAGAGATGGTGCTCTCACAGAAGATCAGTCTTACAATATTAGAAAAGGCCGGCTAAAGTCGGCCAGGCTGGCTAAAGTCGGCCAGGCTGGCTAGCGTCGGCCAGGCTGGCAAAGCCAGTCGCGGACCTCACACCCAAGCTACCGCACTCAAGGGACCAGGATGGAGCGATCCACTCTGGGGAGAACAATGCTTACTTCAAAGGAAAAATCCGATACAAAGCGTCTGCCGATGATGCCCATCCGCGACGTCGTCATCTTTCCGTACATGATGACGCCTTTCGTTGTGGGACGGGAATCGAGCGTTCGCGCGCTCGAAGAGGCAATGGCGGGTGACAAGAAGATCTTCCTCGCCACACAGCACGATGCCTCCATCGATGAACCGAAGCCGAACGAGATCTACAACGTAGGAACCATCGTAAACATCGTCCAGAGCCTCAAGCTGCCCGATGGCAACATCAAGGTCCTGGTGGAAGGCGTCGAACGCGCCAAAGTCGTAACGGTCTCCGATGACGAAGGCTTCTTCCGCGCCACCGTCCGTACGGCCTCCTACAAAGTCGAAGCCGGACCGCAGCTCGATGCCCTCATCAGCCGCGTGACCAGCCTCTTCGAACAGTACGTCAAGCTCAGCCAGAATTTGAACTACGAGACCATGATCGCCGCCATACGGGTGGACGATTCCGGCAAGCTCGCCGATACAGTAGGCGCCAACCTCCAGCTCAACATCGAAGAGAAACAGGAGCTGCTCGAAATTTTCGATCCCATCGACCGCCTCACCCGCGTCGCCGAGATGCTGGACATCGAGATCGAAAAGCTCAACGTCGATCGCACGATCCAAGGCCGCGTGAAGCGCCAGATGGAGAAGGCGCAAAAAGAGTATTACCTCAACGAGAAGATCAAGGCCATCCAGAAGGAATTGGGCCGCGGTGAAAAGAGCGAGATCGATGAGCTGAAGAAGCGCATCGAAACCGCCGGCATGACGCAGGACGCGCTGGAGAAGGCCATGGCCGAGCTCAAGCGCCTGGAAAACATGCCGCCCATGTCGGCCGAATCCACCGTAAGCCGCAATTACCTCGATTGGCTGCTCGCCGTGCCGTGGAAAAAGAAATCCAAGGAAATCCGCGAGCTGAAGTACGCCGAGCAGGTCCTCGAAGCCGACCACTACGGCCTGGAAAAAATCAAAGAACGCATTCTCGAATTTCTCGCAGTGCGCCGCCTCGTCAAGAATCCCAAAGGCTCCATTCTCTGCTTCGTTGGACCTCCGGGCGTCGGCAAGACCTCGCTCGGAATGTCGATCGCCAAGGCGACCGGCCGCAAGTTCGTCCGCATGTCGCTCGGCGGCGTGCGTGATGAAGCCGAAATCCGCGGTCATCGCCGCACGTACATCGGCGCGCTGCCCGGACAGGTGATCCAGATGATGAAGAAGGCGGGCACGCGCAACCCCGTCTTCATGCTCGACGAAATCGACAAGATGAGCATGGACTTCCGCGGCGATCCCTCGGCCGCCCTGCTCGAAGTGCTCGATCCGGAGCAGAACTTCATGTTCGTGGATCACTACCTGGATGTCGAATACGATCTCAGCCAGGTGTTCTTCATCGCCACCGCGAACGTGATGCACACCATTCCGGCCGCCTTGCAGGACCGCATGGAAGTGATCCGCCTTTCGGGCTATACGGAGCTCGAAAAGATGGAAATCGCCAAGCGCTTTCTCATCCGCAAGCAGATGGAAGGCACAGGACTCTCGACCGACCAGATCCAGTTCGACGATACCGGCGTCAACGGCCTCATCCAGTACTACACACGGGAAGCCGGCGTCCGCAACCTGGAACGCGAGATCGGCAACGTGTGCCGCAAGGTGGCGCGCCAGGTGGTCAACTCCGAAACTGCCAAGGAGAAAAAGAAGCTGCCGAAAGCCGTGATCAACGGCGACAAGCTCCCCGAACTCCTGGGACCGTGGCGGTTCCGCGATCTCGTCACCGATAAGAAGAACGAAGTCGGCGCAGCGACCGGCCTGGCGTGGACCGAAGTGGGTGGCCAGATTCTTACCGTCGAGTGCACTCTCATGGAAGGCAAGGGCAAGCTCACCATCACCGGAAAGCTCGGTGAGGTGATGCAGGAATCCGCCCAGGCGGCGATGAGCTATATCCGCTCGCGCGCCCACACCTTCGGCCTGCCGCGGGATTTCTACCGGAATCTCGACGTTCACATTCACATTCCCGAAGGCGCAATTCCGAAAGACGGCCCGTCGGCCGGAATCACGCTCGCGACCACCATCTGCAGCGCCCTCACGCGCATTCCGGTGCGCGGCGACGTCGCCATGACCGGCGAAATCACGCTGCGCGGCAAAGTGCTTCCTATCGGCGGCTTGAAAGAGAAGCTGATGGCGGCGCATCGCCACGGAATTGCAGAAGCGATCATGCCGAAGGAGAACGAAAAAGATCTCCCGGATATTGCGGACGCCATCAAGCAAACCATGAAGCTCAGCTTTGTTGAGAGCATGGACGAAGTTTTGAAGATTGCCCTGGAACGCGAATTGGTGGCTCTGCCGATGCCTCCGGGACCAGTGGACGTGCAGCCCGCGGCTGAAGAGACCAGAGCGCATTAGAGCCAAGCCGTGACCGTGAAGAGCAAATCCGTTTTGCGCGACACTTATTACCGCTCCCTTACGATCATGGCTCCTCTATCGGCATCAACTACACACGGAGCCGTGACCGTAAGGGATTGTGAAAGAATATCGAATTGCTTATTGCCGCACTCAAACGCACTCGCATCCGCGGCACCTTTTACCGCTCCCTCACGGTCACGGCTCCGTATGTACTTGATTCTGCTAACGGAGCCGCGACCGTTGGGAAGCGGTAAAAGGTGGATCGAAAGGCGAATGGATCGCGACGAGAACGAGAGCCGGATGTCTTCACAAACCCGTAAGGGAGCGGCAAGCGGCGCCCAGGCGGCGGACGAGTTCGAGACTAGCGCGGAGACACATACACCCGCGGAGAGCGTTTGAAATCTGAATTTGTACTGAGTGCCGGCAAGCCCGCCGACTTTCCCAGGGACGGGCTGCCGGAAGTAGCATTCTTAGGGAGAAGCAACGTAGGCAAATCCAGCTTGCTTAACGCCCTCACCGGGCAGAAGAAGCTGGCATTTACCAGCAACACACCGGGCCGCACGCAAACGATCAATTTTTACAGAATCGACGGAGCGTTCTATTTCGTCGATCTTCCCGGGTATGGATATGCCCGCGTGCCCCCCGCCATGGCGCTGGAATGGAAGCAACTAATCGAGAGATACTTAGACAGTAGTAGGGAGACCCTGAAGTATTCGTGCCTGGTTCTGGACTCCCGCCGCGGTTGGATGGAGAAAGACCTCGATCTGAAGCGGTGGCTCGAGCATCACGGCATACCGTACGTGGTCATCGCGACCAAGATCGACAAGTTGAATCAATCTGAGCAAGAGCACGGACTGCGCGGCATTCGCAAAGAAGGCGTAGACCCGTTGCCGTTCTCGGCCTTGACTGGCCGGGGAGTGAGGGAAATTTGGCAAGCAATATCGACAACACTGCACCGGTAGGAAACACCCCGCCCGAAAAGCCCACCGAAACACAGGCTTCCGATAAGCCTATCCAGCCTGATAAGGCTCCCGTAACCGCGGCCGCCCCGCCTCGTGACGCGTCCGGAAACAGTTCCGCCGACGCCGCCGCGGAAAAGCCCGAGCGTCCGCCTCTGGCGGAGAAGCCGCACGCCGACAAACCGCTGCGTCCGAAATCCACCGAACACAAAGTCGCAGCCGCGGAGAAGCCGGCCGGCGATGGACCGAAGGCGTCCGACGGAAAAGCCGTCGAAAGCAAACCGGCGGATGCTCCGAAGGCTGCACCGCCCGCCGCGGAGCCCAAACCCGCGGCTGCCGCGCCGCCCCCTCCCCCGCCCCCGGCTGCCGCCGCCGCGCAACCGCCGGCCGCAGCTACAGTTCCACCTCCGGCTCCCAATGGAGCTCCTATTGCCGAAGCCGACATGCACCCGGGCCAGCAGCGCCGCAAGCAAGGCGCCGCGCAAAGCGCAAAAACCGGCACGCCCACTCTGGACCTTGTCGAACTGAAGGACATGAGCATTCAAAAGCTCAACCAGGTCGCCAAGGACATGAACATTGCCGGCGCGGCCGGGCTTCGCAAACAGGAATTGATCTTCAAGATCCTCCAGACGCAAGCCGAGAAAAGCGGCCTGATCTTCAGCGAAGGCGTCCTCGAATGCCTGCCTGACGGCTTCGGCTTCCTGCGCGCCCCCGAGTACAACTATCTGCCCGGGCCGGACGATGTTTACGTATCGCCCAGCCAGATCCGCCGCTTCGACCTGCGCACCGGCGACACCATCAGCGGCCAGATCCGCCCGCCGAAAGAAGGCGAGCGCTACTTCGCGCTGATCAAAGTCGACGCCATCAACTTCGAGCCGCCCGAGGAAGCGCGCAACAAGATCTTCTTCGACAATCTCACGCCGCTGTATCCCAACGAGCGGCTGAAGCTCGAGACCGCCCGCGACAGCTACTCGGGACGCGTGATGGACTTGCTGACCCCGATCGGCAAAGGTCAGCGCGGTCTCATCGTCTCCCCGCCGCGCACCGGCAAAACCATGCTGCTGCAGAGCATCGCCAACTCCATCACCACCAATCATCCGGAAGTCTCGCTCATCGTGCTGCTCATCGATGAGCGGCCGGAAGAAGTCACGGACATGCAGCGCAGCGTGCGCGGCGAAGTCATCAGCTCCACGTTTGACGAGCCCGCTACCCGCCACGTGCAGGTGGCCGAAATGGTGATCGAAAAGGCCAAGCGACTCGTCGAACACAAGCGCGATGTGGTGATCCTGCTGGACTCGATCACGCGCCTCGCGCGTGCCTACAACACCATCGTCCCGCCGAGCGGCAAAGTGCTCTCGGGCGGTGTGGATTCCAACGCCCTGCAGCGCCCCAAGCGCTTCTTCGGCGCGGCGCGCAACATCGAAGAAGGCGGCTCGCTCACCATCATCGCGACGGCCCTGATCGATACCGGCAGCCGCATGGACGACGTGATCTTCGAAGAGTTCAAAGGCACGGGCAACATGGAAATTCACCTCGAGCGCAAGCTCGTGGATAAACGCGTGTTCCCGGCCATCGATATCAACAAGAGCGGCACCCGCAAGGAAGAGCTCCTGTTGCCCAAGGACGAACTCAATCGCGTGTGGATTCTGCGCAAGGTGCTGAACCCGCTTTCGCCAGTGGAGACCATGGAACTGCTGCTCGACAAACTGGGCAAGACCCGCAGCAACATGGAATTCCTCGCGTCCATGAGCGGCTAGCGACCGGGCCGGAGCCCGGTCGTTACTGCGGTATGCTGTTGCTATGCCGACACGCCGGGATTTCTTCACGCAATTGGGCGCCGCCGCACTTGCCGGCCGCGTCCTTCCCGAAATGGCCTATGCGCAACGAGCGCTGGTCAGCGGACCGCTGCCCAAAGACATCGTCTGGCTGAACGCCAATGAGAACCCGGCCGGCCCGCCGAAGTGCTCCATCGACGCGATGCAGGCCGCGCTCTCCACATCCGGCCGCTACCACTACAACGAATTTCCGGAAATCTACGCGGCCATGGCGAAGGCCGACGGGTTGACTCCGGACACGATGGTGACCGGCTCCGGTTCAAGCGAAGTGCTGCACACCTGCGTCGACGCGTTCACATCGCCGGTGCGCCCCATCATCACGGTCACGCCGGCGTATGAAGGGCCGATCGAAGCCGCGCGGGCGCTCGGCCACGCCGTAGTCCTCACGAAACTTCGCCCCGACTACACCGCCGACGTCCACAAGCTCGCCGAAGAAGCCGACAAGGCCAAGGGCGGGCTGATCTACCTCTGCAATCCGAACAATCCCACGTCCGCCTGCACCACAGCGGCGGATATCGATTGGCTCGTGAATAACCTGCCGCCCAATACGCAATTGCTCATCGATGAAGCCTACATCCATTTCGTCGAAGATCCGCGAGTAAAGAGCGCGATTCCGTATATCAAGCAGGGCAAGGACGTCATCGTCGCGCGCACGTTCTCAAAGATTTACGGGATGGCCGGTTTGCGCGTGGGATACGCCGCTGCGAAGCCGGAACTCATCAACAGGATCGCGCCGCTGAAGATGAACTGCATCTCCATCGTGAGCGCGCGAGCCGCCGTCGCCGCGCTGCAGCAGCAGGATAAGATCGTGCCGGAGCGCAAAACCGGTCTCGCCAAAACGCGCCGCGAACTCACGGCCTGGCTGGATAGCGAGAAGGTGCCCTATATCAAGCCGAACGCCAACTTCATCATGATCGACTGCGGCCGCAATGCGCGCGAGTTCATCTCGAAAATGCCGCCGCTCGGTGTGGCGCCGGGCCGTCCCTTCCCGCCGCTCGACAACATGCTGCGCGTCACCATCGGCACCGACTCCGAGATGGCCAAATTCCGCGACGTCTTTTGGAAGGTCTACAAGGCTTAGCCGGTGCGCGAAATCGCGGACGGCGTGATTGCCGTCGAGATGCTCATCGCCAACGCATACCTGGCAAAGAGCGGAGATTCGTGGGTAGTCGTCGATACCGGCGTTCCGGGCCGGGGCGGGAAAATCGCAGCCGCTGCCCAACAGTACTTCGGCACGGATGCTCGTCCGCGAGCGATTGTACTGACGCACGGGCATTTCGATCATGCGGGCTCGGCGCACTGGCTGGCGCGAGTGTGGAAGGTTCCCGTCTTCGCACCCAAACTCGAGTTGCCGTTCTTGGCGGGCCAGCCGTACCCGCCGCTCGATCATACACCGCCGGGATTCTTCTCCGCGCTCAGCCGCGTATTCCCATCGCGCACGGTGAACCTAGCCGGACTGGTACAGCCGTTTGAAGAGTTGGAGGGTTGGGAGACGATCGAGACACCGGGCCACACGCCGGGGCATGTCTCCTTCTTTCGCCGGAGCGGTGGAGTGCTGCTCGCCGGGGACGCGGTCACCACGATGGACTTGGACAGCGCGGCAGGCACGCTGTTCAAGCGGCCCCGCGTCTGCCGCCCGCCGGTGCCGGCGACTACCAATTGGGAACTGGCGCGGACCAGCGTACAGCGCCTCGCCGAACTGCGGCCTCGCATCATCGCCGCGGGCCACGGTCCGCCGATGCAAGACGCCGCAGATGAACTGTCGCGCCTCGCGGCCGGGTTTCCGATCCCTTTGCGCGGCCGCTATGTGCGACAACCTGTTCGCGCCGGCGAAACAGGCGCCCCGTAGATCCCTTTCGAAATGCCGCGTCAGAGCTTTTAAGCCACGAGCACTTGTTGTTCTTCAATCAGTTCCGGCTCGAAATTCTTGGTGACCTCCCAGCGATGCCATTCGCGCAAACGCAGAATCGCGTCGTGCAGTTCCTGATCGTGGGGAAGTTGGCAAACCTTGCAGTCTTTCATTCGCGTCCTCAATTTCCGGGGGCGGCCCCATCACACTGTTTGTGAATCTGACCCGGGGCCGCCTGCCTAAGTGGAGTTGATCAGAGAATACGCAAGTACTGCGCGTACCACAAGCCGCTATTTGGGTAGCAACCGGGAATCAACCCGGGTTAGCGCTCGGGGGTAAACGTTCCGTATACGTTCACTGCACTATCGTAATTAGGAAGATACACCCTGCCGTTCACTACCAGCGGCGGCACGAATTTCACCAGCGTTCCCAATCGGTCCCGCCGCCGTTGCTGTTCACTGTTCCAAAGCTCTTCCAGCGTTTCCGCATTGTAAGCGCGAAGAATGCCGGCAGCGTTCCCGTGATCGGCGCTTTTACCGTTCGTAAGCGCTGCCCATACAATTGCCGAACCCGCCGTTGCGCCATCCGATGAGACGGTCAGAGCGCCGCCGGGCGAACCCTTCGATGGAACCGTTCCTTTCATGACCGGCTCCGGCGAAAGGCGCTTGCCATCGAAGCGGAATGCCTTGAGCACATCCGCGTCGCACCAGAGATACAGCATTCCGCCCGCCGGGCGATCCCAATACGCCGGACCCGCGAGCGGGCGCCCGCCGTCCACTTCGATCGTCTGCAACACCGCCGTATCCGCATCCGTGCGACGACCCAGATTCTTCCTGTCGAACAGATACAGAGTGCCGTTCTTCGCGCCGGCCACAAGCAGGTCCGTGCCGGGAATCAGCAGGGGACCGGTAGAGCCCAAATCGGCATCGCGCCGGTTGAGCTCTTCCCAATCGTGCGGCGTAAAGTAATCGGCGACGGCGATTCCCCGCGCGGTGACACGCAGCTTGAGGAGCGAATTGCCGAAATCGCGGTCACCATTCCACGAGCCGTTGCCTACCTCGAAATAGACGTTCCCGTCCGAATCGACCGCGGGCGGCCGGCCGGACTGCCAAACTCCACCATCCGTTCCATCAGGCGTCAGGCAGAGCGCTCCCGTTCGTTTCAGCGTCGCCTCATCGAACGCCATAATCCAACCGTGATACGGACGTATGTCTTCATGCGACGCCCACGCGACCACGACCTGCCCATTCACCAAAACGAGCGCGGACCGCTGATTGCCGGCGCGCGCGTCGAACCGCACCGCTCCCGGAGCCGTTTCGATTTCGACTGCGGGCGCCAGGTCCGCGCCCGTGCGGACGTTCAGTTTGTGTAGGCGCTGCACGTAAGCACCGTTCTCTTTCGTGCGCGCTACGAAGAAGAGCGCGCCCGCCGCGGCATCGATTACCGGAGTGCCTTCGATGCCGACGTTTCCCACGATGTTCAATTCCGGGTTGTTGGTGATGTCCATCACCAAAACGGGCGTCACACCTTTCATTTCATCGGTGAAGTCGCGCATCCACACGGGCGTGCCTTTGTGCGATGCGGGAAAGGCATAGACCTTGTCGTTCATGGTCGCCACAAACAACAGGTCGGGATCGCGCAAGTATAGCGGCTGCGCATACACGGCGCCATCGACGTAATAGCTGTAGAGCTTGCCGAAATGCGCGGCGTTGACGTTCGCCGGCTTCAGCACGGTTTCGTGCGTGGCGCTGCCGGTCACGGCCGGATCGTACCTGTTGACCAGCACTCCGGTTTGCGCGAAGAGCGCGGAGGCTAGCAGCAACGGCGCGAATCGCGGCATCATTTTATAACGGTAAAGATTGGAAGATACCACTGTCAAGGAGCGCGATAGAATATGAGCATGTCCCACGGTTTTTCCAGACGTCACTTCTTTTTCGGATCTCTACTGGCCGGTGCGATCCCTCGGGGCGGCTTCGGTAGCGTCCAATCCCTCAAGGCTCTCGGCTACAAGCCGTATTACGACAAGCTGAACGTTGCGGCTATCGGGTGCGGCGGACAGGGCGGAGTGGATTTGAACGACGCGGCCAAGACGGAGAACATCGTAGCGCTCTGCGACGTGGACGAAAAACGCTCGGCCGCCAACTTCAACAAATTCGAAAAGCAGCCCAAGTACAAAGACTTCCGCGCGATGCTGGACAAGGAAGGCAAGAACATCGACGCGTGCACCATCGGCGTGCCCGATTTTATGCACGCCACCATTGCCCTGGCGTGTATGCAGCACGGCAAGCACGTCTACCTGGAAAAGCCGCTCACCCGCACGCCGTGGGAAGCGCGCCTGCTGCGCGATGCCGCGGTGAAATACAAGGTGGCGACACAGATGGGCAACCAGGGCTTTTCTCACGAAGCCAATCGCGTGGCCGCTGAGATCGTGTGGAGCGGCGAGATCGGCGACGTCACAGAGGTTCACGTGTCGACGACGCCGGGGACACACCCGACGGGACTGCAGGAACCGCCGCCCGAGGCTCCCGTTCCGGGAACGCTCGCCTGGGAATTGTGGCTCGGCGGCGCTTCGGACCGTCCCTTCAGCGATTGGTATGTGCCGTATAACTGGCGCGGCTTTCTGGATTTCGGCACCGGGCAGATCGGCAATTGGGCCACTCACACCGCCGGTCCGGCGCAGACCGCGCTGCAGCTCGGCGCCCCCACGAGCGTGGAGCGCATCGCAGTGGGAGGCACGAGCAAGATCACGTATCCGGATCACGCGATCATCCGCCTGGATTTCCCGGCCCGCGGCGCCATGCCGCCGGTGACAATCTTCTATCACGATGGCGTGCATTCGGGTGACCCCGATGCGTATCACGTGCCTGGCATGGAGAACGAGACGATTCTGCCGCGGCCGAACAATCTCGCGGAAAAGGGCCGCGGCACACCGCGCCCCGCAGGCGCGCCCGCAGCGCCGCGCGCTCCGCGTCCGGCAGGCGAGCGCGTGGGCGCCGGCGGCGTCGGCGTGAAGGTGTTCGGTACACCCGTCGGACCGGCTCGACCCGGCGTGCTGACGGGCAATGGCTCGGTGCTCATTGGGACCAAGGGCATCATGAGCACCGTGGAACGCGGTGAAGGCGTACAACTGCTGCCGGCTGCGCGGTGGCAGGAGTATAAGCTGCCTCCCGAGTTGCTGACGCGGTCGCCCGGCCACATGCGCGATTGGGTGCGCGCCTGCAAAGGCGGCGACCCCGGCTGTTCGGATTTCTCCATCACCGCTCCCTATGCCGAGTGGCTGGCGCTCGCAGCCATCGCGCTACGCGTGCCCGGCAAGCTGGAATGGGACAGCGCGAATCTACGCTTCACCAACAACGCCGACGCGAACCGCTTCGTGAAGCCGGTCTTCCGCAAGGGTTGGGAACTGAAAATCTGAACCCTTACACCGTCGCGATTCCGTGTTCCATCGCGTAGCGTGTGAGCTCGGCCGTGGAGTTCAAGCCGAGTTCCCGCATAATTCCGTTCTTGTGAAATTCTACGGTGCGCACGGAGATGTGCAGGATATCGGCGATTTGCTTCATCGGCTTGCCCTCGGCGATCAACTGCAGCACCTCGCGTTGGCGCTGCGTCAGGCGTCCGCCAAAATGCTCAACCGGGTTCTTCAGAGTATCGACCGGCAGATTCTCCATCTTCGAGGCGATCAGCTTGCTGATGTAGCACCGCCCGGTGAGTACGGCGCGAATCGCGTCCACCAGTTCGCGCGCCGCTGCCTGCTTGAGCAGGTAGCCCGAGCCGCCTGCCCGGAATGCCTCGTCCACATAGATGCGATCTGTCTGCATGGTGACGAACAGAATCTTCGCTCCGGGCGACGCGTGACGAATCTGCCGCGCCGCCTCGATGCCGTTGAGCAGCGGCAGACCGATATCGAGCAGTACGAGATCGGGCTTTAAACGGTGGTACGCCTCAACCGCGGAGCGGCCGTCCGCGACAGTCTCGATCAGGTTGAACTCCGGTTCCAGAAGCTTGCGTATTCCGTCGACAAGCAACTGATGGTCGTCCGCGAGGATGAGCCGTGGCTTCTCCATTGCCGTATCCGTTCAAACTCTTGTTGGCTGGGGCGCGTCAGAGTAACCGAATACCCAAGGGCGAGTATCCACACATCATTTTACCCGGCTTATGCCCCGTTTTGGCGGCTGGACTGAGGTTTGCGCATAAATGGCGCGACGGTATGGAAGAAGGTGAAGGAGTTACTACGGCTCGACAATGCCCTGCCGTATGGCCCACCGGACCGCGGTAACAGTAGATTCCACACCGAGCTTTTGAAGAACACGGCTACGATGGCACGCCGCGGTCTTGAAGCGTACGCTCAACCGGTCGGCGATGCATTTGGTGGTGAGGCCGTCGGCCATTAATCGCAGCACTTCCAGTTCGCGGGGAGTAAGCGGAGAGGCTGCCACGAATGCGGCGGGAGCAGACGCCCGGACGGCTTCTACGGAACCGGGACTGCGGGGGAAATCTCTCGCCACACCTGCCATTTGATAAACGTCATTTCGAATCTGCATGAAGGGCCTAACACAACGTTCACATACGCGCACACAGGGCATAACTAGTAAATTAACGAGGCTACATCTTATTTTTGTGAAGATGTATACTTACGCGCCTGCCGCGACGGGGACCGATACACTGACACAGGTGCCCTCGCCGCGCTTCGATTCGATGGCGAATGCGCCTTCAATCATGCGGGCGCGCTCCTTCATCGCGACGATCCCCGAGCCGCCGCGGCGAGCGGACGGCTCAAAGCCACAGCCGTAATCCTGAATGGTCAGATGCAGGCCTTGGTCGTCGAGCGTAAGGGTGACTTGCACGTGCGTTTCGCCGGCGTGAGTGGCGGCGTTGCGCAGCGCTTCGTGTGCGATGCGGTAAAGCCCGCTGGCGACGAATTGCGGCAGGTCATTCGGCAGATCTCCGGCTGTGAAGGAGATGGAGATATGCCCATTCCGGAATTGTTCAGTCAGCGCACGCAGCGCGGCTGCGATGCCGAGGTCTTCCACCACCGACGGATAAAGGTCACGGGAGATTCGCCGTACCGTATCCGCCAGCGCAATGATGGCATTGCGGATGCGATCGATATCGGCCAGCACCATTTCAGGTTCTTCGATGATGCGGGATTCAATCTGCTCAGTTTCGATTTGCAGCATCGCAAGCTTCTGACAGACTTCGTCGTGGAGCCCGCGCGCGGACCGGCTGCAGAGGTCTTCCTGCGAAGTGAACAGGCGTCCGGCGAGCGCGCGAAGCTCTTGTTGCGCGCGCAGCGGGTCCCCGTCCCCTTCGTCAAGGGTCAGAAGGAGAAACGGCGCCGCGCCGGCCTCGAGCGTCCAACCGTGCCCGTAGAGCGGTGTCGCCGTGCCGGCGCGATATTCGAAGGCAAAGCTCGCCGTACGCTCAAGTTCCGGCAAGCGCGCGCGAAGCGATTGGCCGGCAGCGCAGGCTTCCCCGGTGCGTGCCCGGAAAGCATTGTTGGTCGCCAGCAGCGTAAGGGCGGAATCGGTAAGAGCGAGGGGGATGGGAAGGCTTTCGATCAGAGCGCGGGCGAGATCTGTTTCTGGGTGCATGATCGCGGGACTCCTGACCGGCTGTTTCGCGCTCCTGCTCGCAGTGTACCGAACAGCGGGAACGGGCGACAACCTGCGTCCGTGGGTGGGCTAACGGAACATGCTACACTGAAGATGCCTTTTGAAAGTCCCGCCAGAGCTTGGCCGTTCATCGCATCTGCCTCGTCTAGCCCGCACAATTGAGAGACAGAAAGAGAACAAATTGAAGAACATATTCGTTGGCAATCTTGATTTTGCGGCTACTGAGTCTTCGGTGAGATCGCTGTTCGAACCGTACGGAAGGGTAGATCGCGTCAATCTGGTTACAGATCGCGACACCGGCCGGAGCCGCGGCTTTGCCTTCGTGGAAATGCCCGATGCGGCGCAAGCGGATCAGGCGATCGCCGCGCTGAACGGTACGGATCTGGACGGGCGTGCATTGAACATCAACGAGGCGCGGCCGAAGCCCGAAGGTGGGCGCGGCGGCTTCTCGCGAGGACCTCAGGGCGGTGGCGGCGGACGCCAGCGGCGCGAACCGCGCTGGTAACTTGCATACTGCGTCCGCACGGCAGCGCCGTGATTTCCGGAAGAGAGGGATATGGAGACCTTCCAAAAGCGGCAGAAAGAGATGAAACGTCTGGAGCGGCAAAGAGATAAAGCCGCCCGGCGAATGCAACGAAAACAAGATAAGGAAAACGGAGTGACCGAACCATCGGATGCGGAACCCGTTGAAATGAGTATCGACCCCGAGGACGTTCCGCCTACAGCAGACGCGAATTCTTAGGATTCAGTTCGGAAACCGGTACGCCAGGCAGCTCCGGCACTCGCTCCCGCGATGTGCCGGGGCTGTTTCTTTTTCTGCTCGGCCTCTTCCCGTGCCGTCGCCACTTTCTCGGCGTGCGTTCGCATGAGCTGTTCGGTGAACACAAAAGCGCTGAGTTCCTCGGCCTCGGGAAGCTGTTGCAGAAGGTCGCGGCACAGCAGCGGCAGATCCTGTATGCGAATGCCGTAGCCGCCAATCCGCGCCAACTCCACCTCCACCGTGTAAGGCGCGCGCTTGCCGTCGAGCACCCCTTCGAAGGCGTAGGTACGGACTCCCGCGGCCTGGCTAAAGCCGGTGAGGATAAACTGCGGCTTTAAGATCTTCAGGAGCTTTCGCTCTGCTGCGCTTTCCGTCGTCATTCGCTTGCACCTATTCCCATTTGCGACCGTCCATTGCAAACCGGGCGGTAGTGGTCGATCAGTTGGAGTTGCCGCGCCCCTCTTTCGGCGGGAGAGCAGACTTCGGAAACAAAGCCCGTGGGCCGCCGCCTCAGGATCGCGGAATCGCGCTGTTGCAGCTCTGCCAGTAGCGATGCCCGAATATTATCCGACTCGCCGACATAGATCCACTCCCGCGCGTTACAGATGGCGTAAACACCGGAGGCTGGGGGAGCGTTCGTCCGCACCGAAACCGGAGTCAGGGAGCGGACCGTGAACTGCTCAAACGGCATCGGGCATTCCGTTCCCGTTGGCCGACAGATGGCTGGCAGCGCGCCTGGAGCCTGTTGTTGGGGCGGATGGTTCCGAAACTTGCTTCATCACGTTCTTGAGACGCAGAACGAGTTCCTTGCCCATGGCCAGCTCCGAGCGGTCACCCTTGTAGCCGGGCATCTTCGGATCGATGAACTCCCGGCGGAACAACTGGTCCGACATGAGATTCGTAAGGAGCAGGAGCTCCTGGGCGGTAAATTCAATTTTGATGTTTTTCATGGATTCTGCTGACGCGGGGCCACGGATAAGCACGGAAAAGGCAGCGAAGATAAGCCACTTCACGAGTGTTGAGCGTATGCAACCTCTCCGGCCGGGTGGCTAAGGGGCGAGCCAGAAAGCCCGACTTAGTTCAGGCAATCTGTAAGGTGAACGATAGTGCTCACTTCTTCTTTATTATCGGCTGTATTCGGAAGGGTGTCAAACGGCGGGTCGAAACCCGCTATACTGAATGGCCGTGCAAATCGCTATGGATGCGCTCAAAACGGCGCTCCGGGTTCTGACCGCAGTGCGGGATAAGCAACCGCCGGATTCCGGCGACCTGGAAGCATTGCGCGCTTTTGCAGCCGCGGCATGCGTTTCATCGCCCGAAGAACTCGCCTGCGACGTTATTCAGCAAGCACTCAAGCGTCGCGCTGAAGTGCGCTCGAGCTGGGCTGGAAATTAGACCCCCGCTACCGTTTGAGAGCCTGCGATACACGATGAAAGCTCGCTGCGAACCCGGGTCTTAAGCACATAAGCATCGGCGCCGCGGCGGAACGCTTCTTCTTTGTAGACGGGATTCGTACAGCAGGAGACAATCACGATAAACGCATCCGGCAGCATTTGACGGATCGGCGGCAGCGCGTTCAGGCCGCTTTTGCCCGGCATCGAAACGTCGAGCGTGAGAACGTCGGGAAGCAGTTGCCGCGCCTTTGCCGCGAGTTCGTCCGCATCCCGCGCGTAGCCGATCACGGCACAGTCCGGTTCGAGAACGTCTCTAATGATGCCGTGCCACTCAGGGCTGTCGTCCACTACAAGCACTCGTTTGCGCATTGGGATCTCACCGGTACCACCGATACGCCTCAAGATGCCATAAACGCATGTCAATCCGCAGCGAGCAAATGCCCGATATGGACAATTTCGTTTGGACTCGAACGTCCATGGGAAGCGCGGCTCTCGGATATATGATTGATGAGTGGCGGCGCCATTACAAGTACGGCCGCGGGTAATGATCGTAGAGGATTACGTCCTCATCCAGGAGAGCATTCGCCTGGTTCTGGAGCGGGATTGCGACGTGGTGGCCACAGCTGAAGACGCGGAAAGCGCGCTGGCGAGGGCGACTGAGCTGAAGCCGGATCTGGTAACGATCGACGTTTCTCTCCCTGACTTCAATGGGTTCACGGTGATGGAAAAGATGCTGTCGGCGAACCCCGGGGTAAACGTCATCTTCGTGACGGCCCATAGTGAACAGAACTATATCGAACGTGCGTTCGCGGCAGGGGCCAAAGGATACGTGCTGAAGGGTTCGATTCAGACGGAACTGCCCGCGGCGATTCGCGAGGTAATGGCTGGGCGCCGATTCGTTTCGCCTTTAGCCCGCGGACGGTTCAATCTTAAGATCTAACCCGATCAGCGGGTACATTTCACCACCATTCCAATGAGTGGCCCTGAAGCTGCTTCCTCTGTGCTTCATGAAACACCAAATCATGCGAACTTGCGCGGTGAGTGCAATGCTCGCATCGGGGATATTCGCTCAAGGTCAGCGGCAAGCGACCATGGTCGGCGGAGGAACACCCGATCGGGGCAAATGCACGATTGAAGTAGTGGTCGACGGTTCGGCGCAGGTGGAGGTGCGAGGCACTTCCGCAACCCTGCGAACGCTCTCCGGACAGCCGGCACAGTGGCGGCGCTTCGAATGTACGGGCCAGATGCCCGCCAATGCGCCGAATTTCCGCTTTGCCGGTGTAGACGGCCGGGGCAAACAACAACTCATGCGCGATCCGCGCAACGGAGGGGTGGCCGTTGTGCAGATCGACGATCCGGAAGGCGGCGCCGAAGGGTATACGTTCGATCTTTTTTGGGATACGCGCGGTGGCGGCGGACCCGGCACTTACGGATCGCAGCCGGGCTACCAGCCAGACCAGAGAAACGCTCAAGGGAATTACCCAGGACAGCAAGGATATCCCGACCGGGCGGACCGCCAGCAGGAACCACCGAACGGCGGCGGTTGGGATCGCGATGAGCACTACAGGCCCGGCTATCGCGACAGCGATTACTACCACAGGTACGGCCACGGCTTCGGAATGGATGAGGCTATCCGCGTCTGCCAGGACGCTGTCAAGGACCAGGCCGTTCAGCGCTTCGGCCGCGCCGATATCCACTTCCACGGCACGAGAATCGACGATCGTCCGGGGCGGAACGACGTAGTATCCGGCACGCTGGATGTCCATCGCGGTCCTCGTGAAGAGCGCTTCGGCTTTTCGTGCTCGGTCAATTTCGATAACGGGCGGGTGAGGTCGGCGGATCTGGACCGGAGGCCTCTGGCTGACGATCCCCGCTGGCACTGAGGTTTACAGGGCGGCGAAGGGTGATCGCCGCCCTGTCTCCATTCCTCCTGCTGGCCCTCGCTCTAGGCTCGCTTCTGGCTGGTGTTCAATATTGTTTAATGTTCACGAAACGTGTACAATAAAGAAAGTTGAACAAACCAGGTGCTATGCCGATGACGACCAGCGAACACCGAGTCCTGGAGGCTGCTGGGCTGGCGCTCAAGCAGACCACCGGAATTGACGCCGAGATCCGCCCGATCCCAAGCGTCCGCGATCGTGGCGGCGATGCCATCGATTTGTTGATCAAAGGTCGCAAGCACCGCTTCCACGCCCAAATTAAGACGGTAGACCGCTTCGCTACCCCGGCATTGATCCAAGCGCAAAGCAAGAAGTGGCACCAGCCGCCGTTGCTCGTCGCCCCGTTCATTACCCGCGAAGTGGCCGAGCGCTGTCGCCAGCTTCATCTGCCGTTTATCGACACTGCCGGGAATGCCTATCTGGAAGGGGAGGGGCTGTTCATCTACGTCGTAGGCCACCCAAGGCCCGCGGAACGTCATCAAGGTGATTTTCGCGCTCTGACCCGTGCCGGCCTGCAGATTGTTTTCGCGTTAGCATGCCGGCCGGCACTTCTTCAAACAACCTATCGTGAGATCGCCGCGCGGGCGGGAGTAGCTCTTGGGACGGTCGGACCCGTCCTAAAGGACCTCGAAACCCGAGGGTATCTACGTTTCCGGGAAGGGCTCGATCGGAAACTCGTCGAACCGCAGCGCATGATCGAAGAATGGGTCACCCATTATCCGGTCACACTTCGCCCTAAGCTCAATCCGCGACGCTTTCACGCGGATGCGGAACGCCTTCAGGCAACCGGCCTGGTGCAGCAGAACGCGTACTGGGGAGGTGAACCCGCCGCGGAGAAGCTGACGCGATATCTCAAACCGGCACAATTCACAATTTATGCCCGCGAACCGATTGCGAGACTGGTCGCGGCAGCTCGTATGCGTGCCGACGCGACCGGCAACGTCGAAGTCCTTGAAGCCTTCTGGAGCTTTGAGGCCGATAAACATTTCCCGGATGTGGTCCCCCCAATACTGGCTTATGCCGATCTTTTGGCGACACAGAACAGCCGCAACGCCGAAGCCGCGCGGATGATCTATGAGCAACGAATCGCTCCAGCGTTCCCTACTGCCCAATAACCCGGTTGATCCGTCAATCGTCCGTGTCCTGCGCGCGCTCGACCCGATTGCCCGCGAGGGGGATTGTTCGTACTTTGTGGCCGGCGCCACGGCGAGGGACCTCATCCTGGTCAATATTCATGATCTGCGACCGGGCCGAGCTACCCGCGACATCGATTTTGGCATCGCCGTCGAAAATTGGGGGCGATTCGCACTCTTAAAGAAACGCCTGACAGCAACGGGCGTCTTCACGTCCGACCAGCGCGCGCAACAACGGCTAACCTACTCCGATCAAACCACGGGGTTCTCCATTCCGGTTGACCTCATCCCTTTCCGCGGCGTCACAGCCGTCGACAGTACGATCGCATGGCCGCCGAGCCGTGACACTGTCTTGAACGTCGCGGGTTTTGAAGAAGCGTTGGCTTCATCCATTCCAATCCAAATCGAGGACGACCTGATCGTGCGAGTGGCTTCCATTCCGGGGCTGATGATCCTCAAACTTGTCGCATGGTCGGATCGGCGCCATGAAACCGATAAAGACGCGGCGGATATATATCGCCTTCTCACGTCCTATGCGGACGCCGGCAACACGGATCGCCTTTACGAGAACGAGATGAATTTGCTGGAGGCAGTCGGTTTTGAAATGGAATTGGCAGGAGCGGAACTGCTAGGCCGCGACGTTGCCCAACTCTCCTCGCCACCAGCTCTGGTCCTCATCCGATCCGTTCTAGAGGCGGAACCGACCTTTGAAAGCTTGCTAAACCATATAGTCCGGACATCGGCCATTGCGGAAGCTGCGCCCTTTGTCGAGAGGATGCTGAGTTGTTTTCGCAATGGTCTTCTGATCAACCGGTGACTGACCGTCGATTGGACCGATTGTCCACGAGGCGCAACCTGCGCGCGTGGTTTATGTAATTGTGGAACGAGCGGAATACTGCGCTAGGAGGAATGCGAATGCAAGGAACGGACGAACGAAGCGGATCTCGCGCAGTGGTTGGAGGTCCCACGTGGAAGGCTCTTGAAGCGCACTACAAGAGCGTTTGCAAGCTGCATCTGCGTACGCTGTTCGCCGATGATCCCACACGCGGCGAACGCCTGACGGCCTCCGCGTCGGGGATCGAACTGGATTATTCGAAGAATCGCGTCACCGGCGAGACGCTCGAGCTTCTGTTTCAACTCGCTAAAGATGCCGGATTGCGGGAACGCATCGACGCCATGTTCACCGGCAGCAAGATCAACATCACGGAAAATCGGGCGGTGTTGCACACGGCCCTGCGCGCTCCCGCGGATGCATCGGTGATGGTGGATGGGGAGAACGTCGTACCGCATGTGCATGAGGTGCTGCGGCGCATGGCCGATTTTTCCGAGCGCGTTCGGAGCGGCGAATGGCGGGGCTACACGGGAAAGCGCATCCGCAATGTTGTCAATATCGGGATCGGCGGCTCGGATCTCGGCCCGGTGATGGCCTACGAAGCTCTCCGGCATTACAGCCGGCGCGACATGAATTTTCGCTTCATCTCCAACGTGGACGGTACGGATCTCGTCGAGGCCGTGCGCGATCTGGATGCCGCGGAGACACTGTTCATCGTCTCCTCGAAAACGTTTACCACTCTCGAAACCATGGCCAATGCCCAGTCCGCTCGCGCCTGGTCGCTGGCTGGTTTAGGCGGCGATGAGAAATCGGTGGCGCGGCATTTCGCCGCGGTTTCGACAAACGCAAAAGAGGTGTCGAAGTTTGGAATCGACACCGCGAATATGTTCGGGTTTTGGGACTGGGTCGGCGGACGCTACTCCATGGACTCGGCGATCGGGCTCTCCACCATGATCGCCATCGGCGCCGAGAACTTCCGGGCGATGCTCGACGGCTTTCATCAGATGGACGAGCACTTCCGGACGGCGCCGTTCGAAAAGAATCTGCCGGTGATCATGGCATTGCTGGGCATCTGGTACAACGACTTTTTTGGCGCCCAGACGGTCGCGGTGCTTCCCTACGACCAATACCTCAAGCGCTTCCCCGCATATCTGCAGCAGTTGACGATGGAGAGCAACGGCAAGCATGTGACACTCGAGGGCGCCGAGGTCCGCACCGACACCGGCGCGATCTACTGGGGAGAGCCGGGGACGAATGGCCAGCACTCGTTTTATCAACTGATTCACCAGGGGACGCGGCTCATTCCTTGCGACTTCATTGCCTTCGCACAGCCGCTCAATCCGCTCGGCGAACACCACGACATGTTGATGGCCAACGTGTTCGCGCAAGCCGAAGCGCTGGCGTTCGGCAAGACCGCGGAAGAAGTAAAGCGGGAAGGCACGGCGGACTGGCTCGTGCCGCACCGCGTTTTCGAGGGCAACCGTCCATCGAACACGATCCTCGCTGCGCGCCTCACGCCGGACATGTTGGGCAAGCTGGTGGCGCTGTACGAGCACGCCGTTTTCACACAGGGCGTCATTTGGGATATCGATTCGTTCGATCAGTGGGGCGTCGAGCTCGGCAAGGTGCTCGCTAAGAGAATCATTTCAGAGTTGGAGACCAAGGACGAACCACCGCTGACGCATGACAGCTCCACAAACCGCCTGATCCGGCGATACCGGGAGCTGAGGCAGGACTCATGAGCGGCCGGAAATCGTAAGCCCCGGCGGCGGCGCGGCCATTTGGAAAATACTTCTTGACCCCCGAACCGGTTCCAGGGTCGATACTGGCACAGGAATATGATGCGCTCGTTTCTGTTCTTGCTTGCTGCCTGCGTCCTGTTCGGACAATCGCCGGCGCGGCCCCGGTTCGATGTCGCCTCCGTCAAGCCCTCCGAAGAGAAAGGCTCGATGTACGTCCGCGTTCTTCCCGGCGGACACGTTGTCGCGAATGCGCCCGCCCGCCTCATTCTGATGAACGCGTACGGCGTTCAGTTTTCGCAGCTAGCCGGCGCGCCCGACTGGTTGAGCACCGAAACCTGGTCGGTCGATGCCCGCGCGGAGGGGGATCCCACGCGCGACGACCTGATGCTCATGTTGCAATCCGTTCTCGAAGATCGCTTTCATTTGAAAGCGCACCACGAGAACCGCGAAATGCCTGTGTATGCTCTGACGGTAGCCAGGAACGGGCCGAAGCTGGCTCCTCCTAAGGAGGGAGCTTGCGCAACACCGGTTCCTCTTCGTCCGGAGCTATCGGCGCCACCATGCGGCCGCGTTCGAATATCGATGTCGCCAGACGGCGTTCTCCTGGAAGGCGGCAGCGCAGCAATGGCGGAGCTCGCTCGCGTGCTCGCCATCCCTCTGGGTCGTCCTGTCGTGGACCGCACGGGCCTCAGCGGCACGTATGACATCCGTCTGCAGGTCAGCGAAGAGAAGACGGGAGCGACTCCTCTTCCGGCGGATGTTCCCGGTTATGCAATCTTCACGAACATCCAGGAGCAGCTCGGCCTTAAGCTGGTAGCGGACAAAGCGCCGGTCGATATGCTCGTGATCGACCGTATCGATCGCCCAACCGCCAATTGAAGGGTGATGCCGTAACGCTTGACGGCATCGCGCGGCATGTACGACGATGATGTCCTGTGACGCCTTCTGCCCCCGGCATTTCGAGAATGCACTTCATTTCCGGACTGCCGCGATCGGGATCTTCGCTGCTGGCCGCGATCCTGCGCCAGAACCCGGCTATGCATGCGGGAATGTCCGGCCCGATGTGTGGGATCGTCAGTTCGCTTTTGCGCAGCATGAGTTCGGGTAACGAGTACTCCCGTTTCGTGTCGGACGATCAGCGGCGGCGCATTATCCGGTCGGCATTCGCCGAGTATTACGCGGAGGTGAGCGGCAAGCAAATCGTCTTCGACACCAACCGGGAGTGGACAGCCCATATGCGGATGATTGCGGAGCTGTTTCCGGCGGCGACGGTCATCTGTTGCTTGCGCAGCCCGGCATGGATTCTGGACAGTATCGAACGCCGCATTCAAGCCATTCCATTCGCCCGCACCAGGCTGTTTCCGGCCGACACCGGCGAAAACGTGTACATGCGCGCGGAGTACACGCTCAAGAAGGGACTGCTGGCGCTCCCCATGCAATCGCTGAGGCAGGCTTGGTTCGGCGAGCACGCGCACCGGCTGATCGGCATCCGCTACGAGTCGCTGACAGCGGAGCCGGCCAAGGTGATCGGCCGCCTGTACGAGTTGCTCGGGTTTGCGCCGTTCACACACGATTTCGAAAACCTCGTGTTTGAGGAACCGGAATTCGATGCGCAGCTCGGCGTGCCGGACCTGCACAAAGTCCGGCGCCGCGTAGAGATCAATGAGCGAGCGACGATTCTGCCGCCCGACCTTTTTCACCAAAACGATCGCAGTTTCTGGGATGTTCCCGGGCAGAATCCGCGCGGAGTCACGGTTTTATAAATGGCCGCCGGGAAATGGGAAGCGGTCATTGAACCATCGGGAACGCTCGGGCAGCGCGCTGTCCACCTGTTGGATTCGATCACGAACGATCTCCTGGACAGCCCGGTGCTGGACTCCGCGCTCTTCCTGGCATGCCGCGGCGAGGCCGAGCAGAACCCGCTGTGGATCAAGCGCGCCATCGAACATCTCAACACCGCGATCTCTGGCGCGGACGCGCTCTATTCCACCAGAGACTTCCGGCTGTTTGGGGGCTTGAGCGGGCTTGGCTGGGTGGTGGAGCATCTGATGCAGCAGGTGAATCGCCTGAGAGGCTCCAAAGGCCGCGCGATGAACGGGCTCAACGGAGACACGGATGCCGCGCTCCTGCTGGAACTGCAGCGGGGACGGTGGAGAGGAAGCTGTGGCCTGGCATCCGGGCTCACTGGCATCGGTTGTTATTTCCTCAAGCGTCTTCCCGATCCCAAGGCCAGGCTCGGGCTCGAACTTGTTCTCGGCCACCTGCAGGAGGCAGGGCCGCCGGCCTCGTTCCTGGACGGCAATTCTGGAGTAGCCGACGGCGTTGCCGGGGTTGTGTATGTACTGTCGGAGGCCGCCGCGGCAGGCTTCGGGAGCACGGGAACGCGCAGCCTTTTTACCGCTTGCGAGGAGAAGTTGCTTCAGTCCGAAGAGGGCAGCGACAAATCCTGCTTCTGGTGGAACGGGGCCTTGGGGATTGCTGCCGTTGGCCTGCGCAGCTCGCGCGCAACAGCCATGCAACCGATGCTGGAACGTCGGCTGGAGTGCGCACCGGCAGGCGATGCCTCGCTGCCTCGCGGGGCTGCCGGAGCCGCCCACATGTGGGGCCGCGTCTACGCATCGACGGGCGACCAGAGGTATCGAGAGGCGGCGCTGGCGTGGTGGAAGGATGCCATTTCGTGCGCTGAAACGACAACTCCCGCGGCGCTTGCCGCGGGAGTAGGATTTCTAGAGGGTTCGGCCGGCTTTGGGCTGGCGCTATCGGCAGCGCTCACTCCGGTGGAACCGAAATGGGACGCCGTCTTAGCTCTTTCGCCCTCGACGGCGAGTTAGCCGTTGCACGCGCAAGGGCTGCAGCCGCATGCGGGACACGGCCCATACCCGCCGCCGCCACCGGTAACTTTCTCCTGTTCCGCCTCGGTCAGCTCATCGCCGGCTCCGCTCACATCGGCGATGTGGACTTTTTTGATTTCAAGCTTTTCGTCTTCCGCCATATTTCTCTCCAAGTGTCTCTCTATAGGATGGACCTGGGAGTTATGGTTTCACGACCGTTGACGAAAAGTCAAAGGTTTTGTCGAAGGGGAGTACCAGCACCAGGCGCAGCCGTGCCCGGTTGGGACCTGAGGTAGTACACTCATTCAGATATGACGGCAGAGGGCGGACCGGCGAACTCCGGCAGGAAACTCTTTCGCGAAGAATCGTTGGAGCGGCTCTCTTCCACCGAAGAGTTGGAACGCCTCATGCCCGTAACGCGCGGCCTGGACTGGGTCCTGATTGCCGTTACCGGAGGGCTCATAGCAATGGCAGCAATATGGTCTGTGGTTGGCAGAGTGCCCACGGTCGTAAATGGCCGCGGCATTATTCTGCGGCCCCGCCAGACCATGCAGGCGCAGACGACAGTGGCCGGGAGAATTCTGCGTCTGGGAGTGCGCATCGGCGACCACGTGAGCGCGGGCAGTATAGTGGCCACGCTGGATCAATCCGATATCCAGAAGAGGATCGAAGAGAACCGGCGGGCCATGCAAAGTCTGGAGGACCAGGACCGGCGAAAAAACACGGCCGACGAAAACGAATCGTCTCTGCAAAGCCGCCAGGACCAATCCGAGCGGGCGGGTTTGGCGATCGAGCGCACCGCTTTGCGCAAGAATCTGGCGAACGCCGAAAGCCTACGGCCCCTGCTGCAAGCGCACGTCGATTCCAACCGCAAATTGATTCAGGAGAACCTGCTGGCGCCGGCGGCAAAGGACGTTGCGGACGCCGAATCCGCACTGCGAGACAACGAAGCCAAAGTCGCCGATTACACCACCCGGCTGGCGCAGATGGACGGTCAACTGCAGCAGATTGAAACCCGTTACGCCACACTCGCGCGCCAGATTCTGGAAGCCTCCGTGGCGCGGCGCAACGAAATCGATCAACTGCGGCGCACCATTGAGACCGACGAATTCCAGATCCGCCAATCCGGCAGCATACGAAGCCAGTACTCGGGGCGCGTCTCCGAACTGCTCGCTTCCGCGGGACAGGTATTACCCGCCGGAGGAGCGCTGTTCACCCTCGACGTGGATGATAAGGACGTCGGGATGGTGAGTATCTCTTACTTTCCCGTTCGCGATGGGAAGAGGATTCACGCCGGAATGCGCATTCAGGTGACACCGGATACGGTGGAGCGCGAGCGCTTCGGCGGCATAGTGGGCGAAGTCACTTCGGTGTCGCAGGCGCCGGTGACCAAAGCGGGCGCCACCACCACGATCGGCAATCCGGAACTGGTACAGAATCTCATGCCGGATGGCGGCTATATCGAAGTGCGCGCACAACTCGAAGCGGATCCGGCGACTGAGAGCGGGTACCGCTGGTCGTCCTCCCGCGGCCCGCAGATGAAAATTACTACCGGGTTGACTAACTCCACGCGCGTGACCATCGACGGCCGCGCGCCGATCAGTTATCTGCTGCCCATGTTGCGCGAACAAACGGGAGTTTATTGAAGCTTTGAAGTCGGCCCAGGGATTACCGAAGAACCGGGTCCGCACTCCGATGGTTCTCCAGATGGAGACAGTGGAATGCGGCGCCGCAGCGCTTGCCATCATTCTGGCGCACCACGGGCGCATCGTGCCGCTGGCCACGGTGCGACGCGATTGCGGCGTGTCGCGCGACGGAGCCAAAGTTTCCAACATTCTGAAGGCGGCGAAGGCATATGGCTTGGTGGCCAAGGCGTTCAAGCGCGACATCGCCGCGCTCAATCAGACGGCTTACCCATATGTCGCCCACTGGAAGTTCAAGCATTTCGTGGTGGTGGAGGGATACCGCGGGGGCCGCGTTTACCTGAATGACCCGGCGACCGGACGGCGCTCCGTATCCTTCGAGGAATTCGACAGCTCGTATACCGGCATCGTCATGACCTTTGAGCCGGGTCCTGAGTTCGAGCGTGGCGGCGAGGCACCCAGCGTCACAAGAGGGCTCTGGAGGTTGCTCCGGCGCTCCCTGGTTCCGATCGCCGCGGCCACGTGCATCGCTCTGCTTCTGGTGGCGCCCGGACTCGCCATGCCTGCGCTCATGGCGGCCTTCGTAGACAAAGTGCTGGTGGAGGGCATGCCGGATTGGGGACGGCCGCTGGTACTCGGGATGCTGGCGACAGCGGTGCTGCGCGTACTTCTGAGCGGGCTCCAGTTCCGCATTTTGCGGCAAATGCAGAACCGGTTGTCCGTCGCGGAGACCAGCCGCTTCGTGTGGCATCTGCTTCGGCTGCCCGCGTCGTACTACTCACAGCGCGGCGCGGGAGAAGTCAGCAGCCGGATTGCTCTCAACGATCAGGTGGCGGATATCCTATCCGGGAAACTAGCGACCACCTCAATCGATATCCTCATGATGATCTTCTACCTGATTGTCATGTGGCGGTTTAGCCGGCCGTTGACGGCGGTGGCGTTTGGCTTCGCGGCACTGAATCTCGCGGCATTGCGATTGATCGCGCGCAGTCGCGGAGAAAGCAACGCCCGCCTCTCGATGGAGCAGGGCAAAGCCGCGGCGGCGGGCATCGCCGGGTTACAGAGCATTCGCACCATCAAAGCATCCGCTCAGGAGTCGGAATTTTTCGCGCGATGGGCCGGCTTCTTCGCGGGGCTTTCCAACGCTCACGCCGAACGCAGCGCGGTGAACTACTACGCCGGCGTGCTGCCTCCGCTCCTGCTCTCGCTCATGACGGCAGCCGTTCTGGTGGAAGGCGGCTTCGAAGTCATTCACGGCCACATCAGCATCGGGATGCTGGTCGCGTTCCAGAGCCTCGCGGCAAGTTTCCTGCAACCGGTCAATAACCTTGTGGCTCTGGGCGCCAGCCTGCAGGAACTTGAGTCTCACCTCGCGCGCATCTCAGACGTTCTGGAAAGCCATCCGGCCGCGGAAGTTTCGCTGCGTTCCGGCGCGGCCGGGGCAATGCCGTTGCGGCTTCGCGGCGACGTAGAGTTCCGCAACGTGAGTTTCGGTTACAGCCCGGTGCTGCCGCCGCTCATCCAGGATCTTTCGTTCACCGTGCGGCCGGGACAGCGGATCGCCTTCGTCGGCGCAAGCGGCTCCGGCAAGTCCACGGTGGCGCGATTGATGGCCGGGCTGTATGCGCCGGTATCGGGCGAGATTCTGTTCGATGGCGTGCCCGCGTCCGCCATCCCACGCGAGGTGCTGTCGCAATCGCTCGCCATGGTGGACCAGGACGTTTTTCTCTTCAAGGGCACGGTGCGCGACAACCTGACTCTCTGGGACAGTTCGATGCCCATGGAGCGGTTGCATCGCGCCTGCTCGGACGCGATGATCGAGACAGCCATCGACGCCCTGCCTGACGGCTACTCGAGCGGCTTGCTCGAGGGAGCCGCTAATCTGAGCGGCGGCCAGCGGCAGCGTTTGGAGATTGCGCGCGCGCTGGCCTGCGAACCTTCGATTCTCATTCTGGACGAGGCCACCAGCGCCTTGGACGCGGAGACGGAATTATTCGTCGACCGCAATATCCGGCGGCGTGGCTGCAGTTGCATCATCGTGGCGCACCGTCTGAGCACAGTGCGCGATAGCGACGAGATCATCGTACTCCAACAGGGTCAGGTGGTACAGCGCGGCACGCACGATCGGCTGATGCGGGAAGACGGCCCATACGCCCTGTTGATCGCGGATCATGACGAGTCCGCGGCCGCGGCCGAGGCAGCGGGCGGCCAATGATCCGGGAAGAGCGCTGCTATGCCGGCAATCAGACAATCCGGCTCGACACATGGTCGCGTCCGCGGCTGTTGATCAGCGGCTCGGCTGCGGTGTTCGCGGTGGACAACGAAACCGGCGAGCGCGTTTATCTGTTTTCCATTGAAGCCGGCGAGCCTGTACTGCCGATCGCCTGCCCGGCGGACGCGCCGTGGAGTCTGCTGGCGATTTCCCTGGAACCGTGCATTGTGGAATCGGCCGAGGATGAACCGGAGTGGAAGACCATCTTCGCGCTCGAAAACTGGCTGGCCAAACTGGGGGAGGCGGCTTCGCGCTTTTATCCGGCGCAGGACGTTCAGCCGGTTGCCTCCGGCGCCCTCGATCTCGCAAGAGGGCAGCGAATCGGCATTGAAGAGGGCATGCTCTTCGTGCGGCTGGACGCCGGAGAGGGGCTGTTGGCCGGCGGCCGCGTGCCCACCGGAACAGTGGTGGTGCTGGTCCCCGGCTTGTGGATGGAAGCTGCTGCCGATGCGCAATGGAGCGCATTAGACAGCGCGCCGGATGATACTTTGTCGGCGACGGTGGCCGTCTTGACGGCGACACTGGATCGCGTAATGACGTTCTTCGTAGCCGCGCTGCATGAGTTCCGGCAGCGGCGCGCGGAGGACGACGAGCGCCGCTTTACCGCGCGGCGCGAGATCGATGAGCAGATGGTGGCGGGAGCGGCCGCCATGCTTGCCGGCGCATCGAGGGATCGCGCGTTGCGCGGGCCGGGGGGATCCTCGGATGCTCTGTTCGCGGCCGTCCGCGCTGTGACGGACGCATTGGATATGCCGCTCCGCGGAGCGCCGCCAAGCCATCGCGCGACGGATCCCGTGCGCGAAATCGCCGAGCAATCGGGCTTCCGCACACGGATGGTTCTGCTTTCCGGCAAGTGGTGGAGCGCCGGGAATGGACCGCTACTGGCGTTCCGCGCGGACGGGAGCCCGGTGGCCCTGTTGCCGGATCGGACCGGCGCATTCGGCGGCGCACGATACCGCATCTTCGATCCGGTTACCGGCAGCGTGGAACGGGCCAATTCGCAGACTGCCGCCGGACTGAATTCGTACGCGCGCATGCTCTATCGTCCGCTGCCAGAGGACAGCTCGACCTGGAGCCTGGTGCGTTATCTGCTGGCGGGCCGCCGCCGGGACCTGCGGACCATGGTTGTGGCTGGGGCGGCAGCTTCGCTGCTTGCGCTGGCTGTGCCGCAGGGCTCCGCGCTGCTGATCGGGCTCGCGATTCCGGACGCGAATAGCAATATGATCTGGCAGATTACCGCGGGTATGACCGCCGCGGCATTCGGGTCCGCGTTGTTTCTCCTGGCTCAGGCGATCGCCACGCTGCGAGCGCAAACCGCGGCGTTCCAGGCTCTGCAAACCGGAGTTTGGGACTATCTGCTGAAGCTGGCTCCGCGCTTCTTTCGCGGCTTCAGCGCGGGTCAACTTCGTGCCCGGGCAGATGCGGTGACCCGCATCCATCAATTGTTTACGGCTGACGCGCTGCGTTCCTTATTCGCCGGAGCCGCGGCGATCCCGAGCCTGTTTCTGGTTTTGTGGTACAGCCCCGTGCTGGCGCTTGTTGCGGCGCTGGGCGGAACGGCCATTGCGGTCAATGCATGGTTTGGCGCGCGAAACCTCTACAGGGTGCAGACCGAGTGGCAGGAGATGGAGGAAGTTCTGGCCGGAGTGGTTCTGCAGGCCATTCAAGCGGTCTCGAAACTCCGTGTTGCGGGGGCTGCGAACCGCGCGTTCGTGCATTGGGCCGGCCAGTACAGCCGCAAGCAGGAGTTCGCCCAGCAGATGCGGAAAGTGCGCGACCGCAATCGCCTGGTCAACGTGGCGATTCCTGCCATAACGGCGACGCTGGCTTTCTACTGCCTGCTCGCCAATCCAATTTCTCCGGGACCGTTCCTCGCGGCCATGGCGGCGCTCACTACTTTCGTTACGGCGGTAGCTTCCGCCAGCGATACTCTTACGAACCTCGTGCTCTCCGCCAATCTCTGGCAGCGCATGCGCACCATTCTTGCGGCCGAACCGGAGGTGCACGCCGGACGGACGAATCCGGGCAAACTGCGGGGAAAAATCGCGGTGGAAAACGTGACGTTCCGCTATCGGGAGGACGGTCCGCTGATCCTGGATAACGTTTCCATACGGGCCAACCCCGGAGAATGCATTGCCCTGACGGGCTCATCCGGCAGCGGAAAATCGACCGTCATCAATCTGCTGCTGCGCTTTGAGAACCCGCACTCCGGCGCCGTATACTTCGACGGGCGCGATCTGTGCAGTCTCGACATTACGGCCGTCCGTAGACAGATCGGAGTGGTGACGCAGGACGGGCGCGTGATGAGCGGTTCCATCCTGGAGAATATTTGCGGCGGATCGGGCCAGAACATCAATGCGGCGTGGGAGGCTGCGAGGGCAGCGGGGCTGGCGGAAGACATCGAGCAAATGCCGATGGGGATGCACACGCGCGTCTCCGACGGCGGCGGAAATCTATCGGGCGGCCAACGGCAGCGGCTGCTGATCGCACGCGCGCTGGTCACGAAACCTTCGATCCTGATTTTCGACGAGGCGACCAGCGCGCTCGACAACCGGACGCAGGCGATCGTCTCCGAAAGCCTCAGGCGCCTGAAGGCGACCCGCATTCTGGTGGCGCACCGCCTGAGCACTCTGCGCAATGCCGATCGCATCTACGTGATCGAGAAGGGCAGGGTGATTCAAGAGGGTCCGTACCATCAACTGGTGAAAGAGCCGGGGATGTTCGCAAGGCTCGTAAATCGGCAGAAACTGTAGGCTACCTGCCAAGCAGGCGCGAGCGTCTGGGCGGCGAGTGAGACTAAAGGGCCATTCGATGTAACTTTCGCGATTGGCGCTTGGGGCGCATAATGGTCTCGATGACGGCTTGGGGTGCGCTCCGCGCGGGGTTGGCAACAGCGCTTGCGGTGGCCGTTTGGGCGCAGGACACGAACTTCAGCGGGACGTTGGTGCGCGTGGGGAGCGGATCGATTTCGATCCGGCTGGCAGACCATCGAATCATCGACGCCGTCGTGGCAAACCCGGGACGGATGGCGCCGGAGGCGCTCGCGGCGCGATTCCGAATGGGCGATCAGGTGGAACTCGAGTGCCACAGCATCGCGCCGGTGTGGGAAGAAGGCACGAGCCGCTATCAGACGCTGCAGGCGACGGACCTGAAACTGGCGCGAAAGCCGGCAGCGGAAGAGTTAGGCGTGTTGCTCGGCACCACGCCGTTTCGCGAAGGCAAGAATCTGCTGGAGCGTCCGGCGCTGCCGCCGCCCGCACCTTCGCAGGCACCGAATGTGGATGCGCCGGGCGGTCGGGAACTGGCGGAGGCTCGCCGCGTGAATCTGGAGTATGCGGCGAACATGCCGAACTTCATAGCCGATGAAAAGGCGCGGCGGTGGCGGCGCGCGCCTGGATCGACATCGTGGCGCGACTTCGATACGGTGGAATCGGAGATCGCTTTCAAAGGGAACCGCGCGTCGCGACGGGGCATTCGAAGGAACGGGAAGGCTTGGACGCAGCCGTTCGAGGGTCTGCCGGGATTCAAGTGGTACGAGGGCTTCGGGACCGAGATTACTCCGCTCTTCGATGCCAAATGTCCGACGACGATCACGTATGCGGGCCGGAGCAAGATCGGCGGACGAGCCGTCGTGGAGTACGAGTTTTCGGCTCCAGTGGACAGTTGCTTTCCGTTGTTCTTCTTCGGGTATCAGCGATTCAATCCGGCGCGCAGCGGGCAATTTGCGATCGACGAAGCGGGCGGAAACATTCTGCGGCTGGATGAGGACGCGAGCGCGTTTCCGGCGGAGATGCAGTTCGCCGATAGAGAAGAACATATCTCGTGGGACCGGGTGACGATCGCCGGCGAATCACATTTATTACCCGTGAAGGCGAGTTTCCTGGTGCGGTATTACGACGGGACGCAATACAAGATCGAAGTGGAGTACAAGAATCACCGGCACTTCGAAGCTTCGACCAATGTGACGTTTCACTGAAGCTCAACCGGGAAGCTTTCGATGACGAAGACGAAGCGTTGCTGCGGCACGGCGGAGGCGCCGAGGGCCGGTGAGAAGTCGATGGACTCGGCGTCTTTCACGGCGGCGTCGCTATTGGGATCGGCGGGCTGCAGCGAGTGCGCTTCGACGAGGCGTCCGGACGGGGTAAGCAAGCCAAAGACACAGAGAGGCCGGAGCGTTGTGCCGGCCGGCAGCGGAGTGGGTGCGTGAACTCGGGAAATCCTGGTCGCCGAAGTCATGGAGACCGCGGGCCCGGCGGCTTTCATGGCGTCGGTTGGCGTGAATAACGCGGGGTCGGCGGCAGCCAGGGCCTGAAGTGATTCGACCGACACGGTACAGACGACGCGGCCTCCTTCCCACACTGTGACAGTGCGGGGGATGGCGTGGGTTCCGAGTCGGGGGCCATTGGTGTAGTCGTAGACCGCGTAGCGGCCGGGGGCGTCGGAGTGAATGCGGAGGAGGCCGGCGCCGGGATCGATGCAGTCTTCGGTTTCGTTCCAGGCGCGACCGGCGGCCGGCTTGGTGTCACGCACTTGAGAGAGGAGGACGCAGGTCAGCGGCGAGTTTTGAAACGTTGTGGTCAGTGTGCGGATGGAACCGTTGCCGGCGTAGGTTGTCGAGGGGATCGGATTGTACAGCAGTGCTCGGGCTTCCTGGAGGCGTAGGGGCACTAAGTTCGAGGTGGCATCCATGAATGTTTCATCGGCTGCGAAGATGCCGGAGACGGCATAACCGGCGCTGGAGCGCGCGCTCCAATGGAGACCTTGACCGGGGGAAAAGACATCTTCCATCTGCCATTCGCCATCATAGTTCGTGCGGCCTTGGGAATCGACGGTGAAGCGGACCTTGAGATCCCAGGGTTGGCGAACGTTGCGCAAGGCATAGCGATTGCGCGCTTTGCTGAGAAGTTCGAGCGCGGCATCGCGCTGCGGCTGAGTGCCGGCTGGAGTTAGAGCGGCGGTGGCGAGTTCCAGCGGATGCGCAGGAACGGGCGCGACTCGCGGCGGGGTCTGGGCCTGCGCGCAGAGCGCCGCCGCGAGTAAAGACACGATCAGAGTCAAGGAATTCACGCGAGATTTATCCGCCATCGCCATCTCCACCGTCACCACCTCCGCCGCCATCTCCGCCTCCGTCGCCACCACCGCCGCCATCGCCGCCTCCTCCGTCGCCGCCCCCTCCGTCGCCGATACCACCTCCGTCGCCGATACCGCCGCCGTCACCTATGCCGCCTCCGTCGCCGGTGCCGCCGCCGTCGCCAGTGCTAATTCCGCCTGTGCCGGTATTCAGGACCGGGCAGATGGTGTGATTGGCGATGGAACCCTGGAGCGAGACGAACATGTTTTCCTGGGTCGGGGCGCCGCGGACCCAGGCTTGAATGGGGACGTCGCCGGAGTGAAGTCCCGGCGGAATGACGACGTTGAGTTGGTACAGGCCGGCGCTGGAGAGGCCCACGAAGCTGGGTCTGATCGGCGTGTTATCGATGTAAAGGTCTAAAGGTTCGGTAATGGGCGCGGCTCCGGTGAAGGGCCTGCCGGCCTGCACGTTGGGACTCGTGGGGCCGAAGCCCACGCCGAAGATCTCCAGGACGTCGCCCGCGGCAGCGGCTTTGGTAGCGTAGCCGAAGCAGTTGCCGGTTGGGCCGAGGATATCGTAAAGGCCACTCCCGTAGATGCCGCCGCCGGATCGCAGAATGATGGCGGCGACGTGGTTTTTGTCGAGTAACAGAAAGGACGGGGAGGCGCTGGCGAGCGTAACCGTGGAGGTAGTTTTGCCGGCGGCCGTGGTTACTTCGACAGTTACTTCGCCCGTGGCGGTGTCATCGGGAGCCTGAAGGTTGATTTGGGTGGGACTGACCATGGAGAGATAGGCGGCCCTTCCGTTGATGGTGACGGTGGTGCCGCCGAGCGACGTCGGGAAGTCGCCGCTCCAGAGCATGGTCCCGGCAGCCAGGTTAGAGCCGTAGATGGTCACCCATTCGCCGGGCTGGATTTTATTGACAGTGTGATAAGCGGGAACGACCCCGCCCGGAGTTACGGCGGGCATCGCCTGGGTCGCGTGGATCACGGCGGCGGTTTGTTCTTCGGAACTGCGGGCGGCCATCGCCAACTGCACGGCGCGCATGAGCGGCTTCCCGGGCGATTCGGAGAGGCGTTGAATGGTCGCGATCCGGGGGAGGGTCGAATGCGGATCGGAGGGCCGCGCGGCGGCGGCGAAGGCAGAGCCGGTTACTGCCGCGGATGCTACGCCGAGGGCGGCAAGACGGGCTTCCAAGCGTCTCTTCCGGCCGCTCGTCATGGCGTCGCCTCCTACCAGCCCGATGATAGGTCCGGGGTCGCCGGGCTGGAATACCTTGAAGACGGTAGATTCGGGCGTTTCGGCTACTAGCTCATTGGAGTCATTTCGCGTTCCGCCGGAAGGCGAATAACTCGTTAACGTAGGTGAGGGCGTAGAAGTCGCCGGTTTCCGGGTTGTAAGTCAAGGCGTTGGTTACGGCATCGGGAAGTTGATGGGTGGCTGTAACATCGTCGGAGGCGGGATCGATTTCATAGACCATGCCGCTGCAAGCTCCGAAGTAGATTCTGCCGGCGAGCAAGCGCGGAGGGCCGTAGATCTTGGAGCCGGCATAGATTTTCCGCTTTACGGTATGGGAATCAAGGTCGAGTATGTAGAGATACTTGTCCGTAGAGCCGACATATGCTTTGTCGCCGTTCATGAGTGGGACGGTGTAAATGGTATTGTCGGTTTTCACAGACCAGACCTCGCGACCGGATTCGATGCCGACAATGTAGATGTAACTATCGGCACACCCGGTGATGACTTGATCGCGTTCGAGGTCGAATGCAGGCGCGTGGCGGACGGAGCCTCTGGTTTCGAAGCGCCATCGGAGCGCTCCGGTCGAGGCGTCGAAGAGGAAGAGCTCGTTGTCATTGCTGCCGCAGGCGACGAGATGGCGCTCCGGCGAATACGCGGGAGAGGCGTGGGTATAGCGCCGGGTGGAGTGCTCCCAGACTTTGTCGCCGTTATCGAGGCGCAGGGCGGCGATGCTGCCACGCTTACCTTCGACTGCGAATTCGAGGCCGATGAAGAGGAGGCCGAGATCGGGCGCGAGGGCGGGAGATGAGCCGACCCAATCGGCGCCGGTGAATCGCCAGATTTCGTTGCCTGTATCCGCGTCGAGGCAGTAAACGTTCCCGTCATAACTGCCAAAATAGATTCTGCCGTCGTGGAGAGCGGCGCTCGACCAGATATTCTTGTGGCCGTGGGCATTTACCTGAAAAGTCCACTCGGGAGATCCGCTGTTAGCGCTGAGACACCAAAAATTTCCACAATCGCTGCCGAAATAAACGCGCTTGTTATCGGTGACCGGAAAGGACTTGGGAACGCGGTGGAAAAAATTGGGATCAGGTGCGGCGAAATGCCATCGATTTCGGAACGTAGCCATTGGCCGGCAGATTGGTGGGTCAGTGGAAAGTCCAAACTGCGAGAGACGGAAAGCGGAGAGGACCGGCACTGCGTGTTCCTGGCGCCATTGCGCGCCCATCGCGCTCTCGTAGTCGACAAGCGTGTAGATCGACGAAATACGCTTGTTTTGCTGTTCCAGGACGGCCCTGGCTTTTTCCAGACTTGCTCCCGAATTCACCACATCATCGACTAACACAATGGGATCTCGGGTGATGACTCCGTCGACGGAACTGCCGGATCCGTACGGCTTCCGCTCTTTTCGGATGATGAAGCCGTTCACGGGAGTTTGGCGCGCCTGAGACTTCAGGAGGATTGCGGATAGAAGTGGAATTGCCGCGGATTCCATGCCGCCAACCTGAAATGGAAGGTATTGGGCACATTCTTCCCAGAACAGCTCGGCGGCGGCATCCAGAGATTTCGGATTCATGAACACGCGCCGGATGTCAATCAGCCACTGATTGGGCTTGCCGGCGGGTGAAATCAACCGCTGCGTCTCGTTCCGAAGAATGGCGTAATCGCGAATCGCCGCGAAGACGAGATCCCGGAACTGGCTCTTGTCCGTGGGGTGCGGTGCAGCGGGTACGTAGGAGTCACCAGTTTGCGGAGGTCTGCTGGGCTCCGGCGGCAGGAGAACGGGGTTTACTGCCACATCGGCGTATTCCGCGGGCAGGAGGTCGAATATGTAATGAATGCGCCATTCGGCGGACTCGTTGTAAGACTCGTGATACTGCTTATTGTCGAACCACCAGAGCTCGCCTTCCTGCATACGGACCGTTTCCCCGCCGCTCATGAGGGCGCTCCCCGCGGGACTTCGAAGCACGAGATGAAATCGGTCGCGGAGAAAGTAATAGGAGCCCTGGTCAATGTGGCGAAAAACCTGCGATCTTGGCTTGAGGCGGACGATTGTGGCGCGGGAGAGCTGGCAATTCGTCTCCGCGGCAAACTCTGTCATGAAGGCAAGGGCGCGTGGAAACAGTTGCGCCACTTCGGTCGCGCGTGTTTCCTGGTTTTCATTGATGTTCAGGTCGGGACGGTGCACCGCGCTACACAGAAAGATTGTGTTGGTATCGCGCTGAACGCGAATCCTGTCCTGGCGGCCCGTTTCCAGCAGCCATGCTCCCGCATTGGCGTCGATTTCCTCCAGAAGCGGACCGACATCGACACCGGAGCGGATCAGGTTGAAAAACTGCATGAGAACTTTCCAGCGTTCCGGAACAGCAGCACCCCGCGATTAGAAGGAGATGCTACTCCCGGTTCAACTATTCTTTACCATAGCCACGATCTAAGTTAATTCTTTCGGATGACGCTTAGCTTTTCGAACCTCTGAAGCCTTTGCACGGGATCAGAAAGCCGCGAGGACCCACTGACGTGAAGTCAGCCGGTTTTATCAGCGATTTTCTAACTGACAAAAACGGAGGTCCAGGCGAAAGCTGGCGGCAGGATGAAAGGGAAGTGATTGAAAAACTGGAGCCACCCGCCGGGGTTGAACCGGCGACCTGCTGATTACGAAT
>Ga0134128_10000158_pt1 | contig 95927 bp, 90 predicted proteins | sample KB31754_FD_96462 | JGI IMG/M metagenome (GOLD analysis project Ga0134128, IMG submission 96462) | Terrestrial soil microbial communities with excess Nitrogen fertilizer from Kellogg Biological Station, Michigan, USA - KB3-175-4 | ecosystem: Environmental > Terrestrial > Soil > Unclassified ... | reverse complement strand
CCTTTTTCCAGAACCGCGTCCGACTTGAACGTCATCCCGCCCTGCGACAGGTCGGCGATGACGCCGCGGCAGCGGCCGGCGCCCTCGCCCGACAAAGTGATGTCCAGCGCGACCCCCAGCGTCGTGCGCGGGTGGCGGCGCTGCTCCGGCGTCCCGAAAGTTTTATCGGTCAAGGCATTCCCCCTGCGTCTACCCCTAAGCGGCCAGCGCCTCGGCGCCGCCGACCAGCTCCGCGATCTCCTTCGTGATGGCCGCTTGGCGCGTGCGGTTGGCCGACAGATTCAGCGCCTCGCGCAGCTCCTTGGCGTTCTTGGACGCCGCGTCCATCGCGTTCATGCGCGCGGCGAGCTCGGCGGCCTGCGACTCGAGAAGGATGCGGTACACCTGCGCCTTCACGAAGCGCGGCAGCAGCGCCGCCAGCAGCTCGGGCCGGCCCGGCTCGAAGCCGTAGTCGGGCAGCGACACGGCCTCGGGCACGACCTCCGGGGCCGGGATCGGCAGCAGCGCGGCCGTGAGCAGGCGCTGCTGCGCGACGGACTTGAACTCGTTGTAGAGGACGGTCACCGACGAGACTCCCTTGTTCAGGTAGGCGTCGATGACGGCCTGGCCGACGAGCTCCGCGTGCGTGAAGGAGATCTTCGGGAACACGCCGACGAGCTCGTTGACGACCTCGATGTCGTAGCCGCGCAGGCGGTGCACCAGGTCGCGGCCCTTGCGGCCGACGGCGACGACGTAGACCTTCTTGCCCTGGCGCGCCCTGAGCCAGTCGATCGCCGCGCGCAGGACGTTGGAGTTGAAGGCGCCGCACAGGCCCTTGTCGCCGGTCACGAGCACCAGCAGCTCGGCGCCGCGCTCCGCGGAGCGCTTCTCGAAGAACGGGTGCAGCCGGGACGTCGCCTCGGCCCCGGCGGCGAGCGACTCGCTCTCCTGCAGCAGCGCCAGCTCGCGCACCATGCGCTCCATGCGCGCGGCGAAGGGGCGCGCCGCGAGGATCGCCAGCTGCGACTTGCGCATGCGCGCGGCGGCGACCATCTTCATGGCCTTGGTGATCTGCTCGGTGGATTTCACCGACTTGATCTTGCGGCGGATTTCTCGAAGAGAAGCCATAGCTCTTATACTCCGACGGCGGTCTTGGCCCCGCCGATGTAATCTTGGATGCCGCGCTCCGCCGTCCACGCCGCCGCGAAGCCGAAGGCCTTGCGCGCCTTGGCGGGATCGCCGAGCGTCTCGTTCTGGTAGAAGGAGTACGGGTTCTTGAAATATTCCGGCGAGAGCTTCGTGTCCAACGCCACGTTCAGCGCGGCGATCACGGCATTAAAATCGGTCTTTCTTCCGGTGCAGCAGTTGTAGACGCCGGAGGCGGCCTTCTCGAAGGCTTTGATGTTGGCTTCAACCACATCTTTCACATAGATGTGATCCCGATACTGTTCTCCAAACTCGAACACGCGAGGGCGCTTGCCGGCCTTCATCTGCAGGGACAGCTGCCAGATCATGCTCGCGTACTTCTCTTTGTGAGCCTCGCGCGGGCCGAAAACGTTGAAGTAGCGAAGGCCGACGGTCTTCACCTTCGACTTGAGGGCCACGGTCTCCATCACGGCCTTGGAGAAGCCGTACACGTTGAGCGGCTTGGGCGTCGCGTCCTCACGGTGCGGGACGGGTAGATCGCCGTAGGTCGCGGCCGAAGAGGCGTAAACGACCTTCTTCACCTTCGTCTTTTCGGCCCAGGCGAGAAGATTGCGGAAAGACTCGACGTTCACCGTCATCATGAGCTTCTGATCCATCACCGTGGTGTCGGTGATCGCGGCCTGATGAAAGACGGCGTCGATCTTGCCCGCGCGCGGCGCCCAGAACGAGATATCCCCGAAGTCCGCCGCGATCACGTCTCCCGGGAAGCCCGCAAGATTCTTGAAAGTACCGGCGGAGAAATCGTCGATGACCGTGACATCCCAGCCGCGAGCCGCCAGCTCCCAAGCGATGTTGGAGCCGACGAAGCCCGCGCCGCCGGTGACGAGGGCCTTCACTTCTTCCTCTTGGCCACGATGGCCTCCAGCGGGATCGCCGGCGCGAGCATGCAGTCGTTGATCTGCTTCATGCGCTTGGGCTCGGGCGCGCCGAAGGTGTTGGCCATCGGCGAGCCGTACAGGTTGATCAGGCTCGCGCAGACCTCGTGGTCCCACTCGGTGAGTCCCTGCGCGGACTTGAAGTCCTCGTCGAGCTTGTCGAGATAGAGCTTCATCGACTTCTTGTCGCGCGCCAGCAGGTCCGCCAGCGCGAACGGCGCGTTCTTCTCCGCGACGAAGGCGAACACGCCCACGAGGTTCGGCTGCTTGATGGCCGTGAGCGCCTCGATCAGCGAGAGACTCACCATGCCCGTCGGCGCCTGCGACGCCTCCTGCGCGGCCCGAGCCGCCGCCTCCGCCGGCGCGGCCGCCCGGGCGCTCGCGGGAGCGAGAGCCAGCAGGACGGCCGCGACGGAGGCGGGACGGAGCATCACTTGAACTGAGCCTTGAATTCCTTGAGCAGGGTCTCGAGCTTGGCCTTGATCGCGTCGTCGATGGCCTTCTTGTCCGCGAGCTCCTTCAGCGTCGCCGCATGGCGCGCGTCGGCGTAGGCGAACAGCTCGGACTCGAAGCGGCGCACCTGCGCCGCTGGGACGTCGTCGACGAAGCCGTTGGTGCCCGCGAAGATGGACAGCACCTGCTTCTCGAACGGCAGAGGCACGTACTGTCCCTGCTTCAGGATCTCGACGAGGCGCTCGCCGCGCGCGAGCTGCTTCTGCGACGCGGTGTCGAGCTCCGAGCCGAACTGGGCGAAGGCCGCCAGCGCGTTGTACTGGGCCATGTCCAGGCGCAGGCGGCCGGCGACGCCCTTCATCGCCTTGGTCTGCGCGGCGCCGCCGACGCGGGACACCGAGAGACCGACGTTGACGGCGGGGCGGATGCCCGAGTAGAACAGGTTCGACTCGAGGTAGATCTGGCCGTCCGTGATGGAGATGACGTTCGTCGGGATGAAGGCCGACACGTCGTTGGCCTGCGTCTCGATGATGGGCAGGGCGGTGAGCGATCCGCCGCCGTTCTCCTTGGACAGCTTGCAGGCGCGCTCCAAAAGGCGGCTGTGCAGATAGAAGACGTCGCCGGGGTAGGCCTCGCGCCCCGGCGGGCGGCGCAGCAGCAGCGACAGCTGGCGGTAGGCCGCGGCGTGCTTGGAGAGGTCGTCGTAGATCACGAGCACGGCCTTGCCCTGCCACAAGAACTCCTCGCCGATCGCGCAGCCGGCGTAGGGCGCGACGTAGAGCATCGGCGCGGGCTCGGACGCGCCGGCGCAGACGACGATCGTGTAGTCCATCGCGCCGTGGTCCTGCAGGGTCTGCACGACCGCCGCGACGGTGGACTGCTTCTGGCCGACCGCGACGTAGATGCAGATCGGGCGGTTGGGCTGGTTCTTCTGGTTGATGATCGTGTCGATCGCGACCGCGGTCTTGCCGGTCTGGCGGTCGCCGATGATCAGCTCGCGCTGGCCGCGGCCGATCGGGATCATCGCGTCGATGGCCTTCACGCCGGTCTGGAGCGGCTCGTTGACCGGGGAGCGCTGCATGACGCCCGGAGCCACCACCTCGATGGGCCGGCTCTTCGTCGTCTTGATCGGGCCCTTGCCGTCGACGGGCCGGCCGAGCGCGTCCACCACGCGGCCGATCATCGCGTCGCCGACGGGGACCTGGGCGATCTTGCCCGTGCGCCGGACCGGGTCGCCTTCCTTGACGAGGGTGTCGGAGCCGAACAGCACGCAGCCGACGTTCTCCTTCTCGAGGTTGAGCACCATGCCCATGACGCCGTTGGGGAGCTCGAGGAGCTCGCCGGCCATCGCGTTCTCGAGGCCGTACACGCGGGCGATGCCGTCGCCGACTTGCAGGACGGAGCCCTCCTCCTTCAGCTCGGTCGAGCCCGTGAAGCCCTCGATCTGGGTCTTGATGACGGCGGTGATCTCTTCTGGTCTGATGGCCATGTTAGTTGAAGCTCTCCCGCAGCCGGCGCAGTTGTCCGCGCAGGCTGGAATCGAGGACCCAGTCGCCGATCTTCACGGCGATGCCGCCGATCAGCTCCGGGTCCTCTTTGATCTCGAGTTCGATGTCTTTTCCGGCGAAAATCTTGAGCTTGGACGCGAGCTGCTTCTGCGCGTCGGCCGAGAGCGGCGCGGCGGTGCGCACGTGCGCCTTGGCGATGCCGCGCTTGTCGGCGGCGAGGCGCCCGTAGACGGCCGCGACCATCGCGAAGAGCTCGTAGCGCTTCTTCTCGATGAGCAGCTCCAAGAATCGCAGCGTCGTATTGCCGACTTTACCGTCCAGCTGCGAGTGCAGCAGCTTCTTCTTGTCGGCGACGGACACGCGCGGATGGCGCAGGGCCGCGGTCGCGCCCACGAGCAGGTCGCGCGCGGCGCCGAGGTCGGCGGCGACCTTCTGGTCCTCGCCCTTCTTGTCGGCGGCCTGGAACAGCGCCGCGGCGTAGCGGCCGGCCAGCACGCGGTCGGAGGCCTGCATCTTAGTTCGCTCCCGCCTTCTTGGCCGACTCGAGGTCCTTGAAGAAGCCGTCGAGCACGTTCTTCTGCACGCCCGCGTCGACGGTCTTGTGCATGAGCTTCTCGGCGGCGCGGACGGCGATGTCGGCCGTCTCGCGGCGGAGCTCGCCGACGAGGCGGTTCTTCTCGTTGGCGAGGTCGGCCATCGTCTTGTCCTTGATGCCCTGCGCGTCCGCCTCGGCCTCGGCCTTGAGCTTGGCGCGCAGCGCCTCGCCGTCCTTCGTCGCGGCGGCGAGCAGCTCCTTGGCTTTGGCCTGCACGGAGGCGATCTGGGCCTCGAACTCGCGCTGGATCCGCTCGGCCTCGGAGCGCGCCTTCTCGGCGCCCTCGCGGTCGGCCTTGATGCGCGCGTCGCGCGCGTCGATGGCGCCGAGCAGAGGGCCCCAGGCGAAAAGCTTCAGGATGCCGACGAGGCACAGGAAGGTGACGATCGTCCAGATCATGAATCCCGGGTCGGGGTTCAGCAGGTTTTCCATGTTTGAGGCTCCGCGTTTAGAGTGTCTTCGACGTCACGTCAAATCGTGCCTCGGGCGGCGCGTTCGCGCCGCCCGAGGGCTTGGTCGAGCTTAGTGCGCTTCCGTCGCCGCCGGGGCGTTGTTGGACGCGACCGGCAGGGCCGTCTTGAGCGCGCCGACCGCGAGGAACGCGATCACGAGCGCGAGGAGGCCGAGACCCTCGATCATGGCGGCAGGGATGATCATCATGACCTGCAGCTTGTCGATGGCTTCCGGCTGGCGGGCGCCGCCCTCGAGGGCGGCGGCCGCGAGCTTGGCGATGCCGTACGCGCCGCCGATGAGGCAGAGACCCGCGCCGAAGAACACGCCGAGATACGCGATACCGATGGACATTTTGAGACTCCTTGACTCTATGTTCCGGATCGCAATACCGCGTCCGGGGTGCGACCTCCGCGGTTTAGTGCGGGTGGACGGCTCCGCCGACGAACAAGGCGGTCAAGATCGTGAAAATATAGGCCTGGAGAAACGCGACCAGAATATCGAGCGTGACGACGAACAGCGCGAGGCCGACCGCCGCGGGCGCCACGGCCAGGCCCACGAGCTTGCTCGTCTCGGCGAAGATGAAGATCAGCGAGAGGAAGGCCAGCGAGACGATGTGGCCGGCGATGATGTTCGCGAAAAGACGGATGCAGAGCGAGAAGCACTTGGCGAGCATGCCGAAGCACTCGATGACGAACAGCACGGGCCAGAGCGCGACGGGCACGCCGCCGGGCACGATGTGCTTGACGTAGGAGATCGGGCCCTGCTCCTTGACGCCGGCGAACTGGATCATCAGGAACGTGCAGACCGCCAGGGACGCCGTGACCGTGATGTTGGCCGTGACCGCGTGCGCGCCGGGGACCAGGCCGATGAGGTTGCAGAACAGGATGAAGAAGAACAGCGTCAGGAAGTAGGGGAGGTAGGCGTCGGTGTGCTCGTGGAAGATGGAGTGCAGCATCTCGTCGCGCACGTACAGGACGATCGGCTCGACGGCGCCGCGGAGCACCCGGCCGGGCTCGGACTCGGAGCGCGCGGCGAAGGACAGGACGAGCGTCGCGATCGCGCAGACGATCCAGAGCATCACGAGGTGCTCGGACAGGCCGAAGTCGATGCCCTTGACGACGAAATGGGAGAAGCGGTGGTCGAGGAGATGGTGCTCGAGGATATGTTCGAAGTTCATGAAAGCTTGAGGTACCTTGTTTCCAGCGTGAGCAGCATCGCCAAAAGACCGAACACGTACGACACGAGCAGCGCGTCCGACGCCAGCCATCCGCGCCGCCACGAAAACGCCATCAAGAATATCAACGCTGCGGCGCGCAGCGCCATCCCGCCGCCGAACGCCCACCAAAAAGCCCGCATCGAGGTGCGCCGGGCCCACAGCAGCCACCCGACGCTCGCCGACGACGCGAGCCATGCGACAAAAACTCCCAGCGCGATCCCCTTGCGCATCGGCGCCGCGCGGAAGATCGCGCACGCCGCCGCCGTTCCGGCGAGCCCGACGGCCGCTCCCTCAGCGGCGGCCCTGAGGGCCGTTTTTGCGAGGGATGAACGATCGGACGAACCGGTAAAGACCAAGGGTGATTGCCCCCACCGACATGCCGAGAGCGAACCAAGGAGCGGAGTGAAATTTCTCGTCGAGCCACGAACCCGTGAAGAATCCGATCAGGGCGTAGGCGACGAATTCCGAACCCGCGCCGAGGGCGATCCCCCAGGCGCTACGCTGTGCCTGCGCGGACTCCTCGGTTTCTTGAGACATTCTCGTCGACGACGGAGATTGTACGATTTACCGCCAAGCCGTGTCAATTTTAAGGAACAGCCGATCCGGCGCGCGTGCCGGGGCAGGACATCCGCCGCCGCGCGCGCGGCAAAAAAGCTATCCTCAGGCCGTGAACGACGTCGATCGCGGCCCGGCGCGCATCCTCATCGCCGACGACCTTCCGGACCTCCTGCAGGCCCTGAAAGAGACTCTCGAGCGCGAGGGCTTCGTGGTCGCCGCGGTCGGCGACGGGCAGTCCGCGCTCGACGCGATCCGCGCCGATCCGCCCGACATCGCGGTGCTCGACCTCAAGATGCCGCGCCTGAACGGCTTCGAGGTGTGCCGCGCCCTGCGCGAGGACCCGCTGCTCGAGAACCTGCCGGTCGTGATCCTCTCCGCCTCCGGCAGCCGCGAAAGCAAGATCGAGGGGCTCGACCTCGGCGCCGACGACTTCATCACCAAGCCCGTCGACGTGCGCGAGCTGCTGGCGCGCATCCGCATGATCCTCAAGCGCACGCGCCAAGGCCTCGACGCCAACCCGCTCACGCGCCTGCCGGGCAACCTCTCCATCGAGTCGCGCATCGACCGCGCGCTCGCCGAGAAGCGGCCTCTCGCCGTCCTCTACGTCGACCTCAACCAGTTCAAGGCCTACAACGACGCGTACGGCTACGACGAGGGCGACCGCGTGCTCAAAGGGCTCGCCCGCGTCCTCGTCGACCAGGTCCGCAACGGCGGGCCGGCCGACTTCATCGGCCACATCGGCGGCGACGACTTCATCGCGCTGTCCACGCCGGACCGCATGGAGGACGCGGCGTCGCGGATCTGCGCGGCCTTCGACGACATCGCGCCATCCTTTTATAGCGAGGAGGACCGCGCGCGCGGCTCGATCCTCGCCAAGGACCGCCTCGGGACCGAGCGGGAATTCCCGCTCCTCTCCGTCGCGATCGGCATCTGCCACAACCGCGAGCGCGAGCTCAAGAACTTCGCGCAGGTGGCCGCGCTGGGCGCGGAGCTCAAGAAGGCGGCGAAGTCGAAGGCCGGCTCGGCCTACGTCGTGGACCGGCGCCGCGCCGACGACACGAGCCGGTAGGACCCGCCGCGCACCGTCTCGATCTTCCCCTTCCACGGCGCGAGCGCGCGCCGCAAGGACAGCGCGCGGCGCGAGACCGTCTCCGCCTCCACCTCGCGGCCGGACGCCTCGCGCACCGCGCCGAGAAGGCGCTCGCGCGAGACGGCCTCGCCCTCGACGGCGAGCAAGGCCCACAGGAACGCGAAGTCCGGCGCGGCCACGGGCAGCTCCTTCCAGCTCTTGCGCTGGAGGACGTGCACGCGGCGCGAGCGGTGATCGGCTTTTAGGAGTCCGTCCGCGCTCATCAGGGACTTTTCCTGCTCGGCCGAATCGCGAAGGGCCGAGAGGCGCGCGAACAACCTCTCGTCGGGCCACGACTTGGCGATCACCTCGTCGGCGCCGGAGGCCAGCCCCGCGGCAATGCCGTCGGCGCCGAGCTCCGCGTCCGAACACGCGAGAGCGATGCGCGATGACGGGAAATGCCCTCGCAGAGCTGCCACGGATTTCGCGAGCGCGCCGCGCGCGGCCGCCCGGTCGAGCACAACGAGAGCGCGCGCGTGGTCTGGGAGCCCCGCGCTCGCGCCGGCCGCGTGGAACTCCCAGCCGCCGCGCGCGGCCGCGGCCGACAGGCGCGCGAGCCAATTCTCATCTTGAGAGATCGCGATCATCGCGCTTTCACCGGTGAAAGTAAAAAGAAAATCCTCGTGTGTTTCTCGGCGATATCTTGAATCGAAGCCGCCGTTGTCAGAGCGCTTCCCACGCGGCGGCCAAACCCTGGCCCACGCCGATGCAAAGAGACGTCACGGCGCGCTTCGCCTTGCGGCGCCGCATCTCGTGGAGCATCGTCACGACGATGCGGCAGCCCGAGGAACCAAGCGGATGGCCGAGCGCGATCGCTCCGCCGTTCACGTTCAGCTTCGCGTGATCGAGCCCGAGGTCGCGCTGGCAGGCGAGAGACTGGGCAGCGAAGGCCTCGTTGATCTCGATGAGATCGAGGTCGGGAGCTTTCCAACCCGTGCGCCCCAAAACCTTTTGGATGGCGGGAACGGGACCGATGCCCATGTAGGACGGATCGACTCCGGCAGACGCGGAGCCGGCCCAGCGCGCCATCGGCTTGAGGCCCAGCGACGCGGCCTTCTTGGCCTCCATGACGAGCACGGCGGACGCGCCGTCGTTGAGCGTGCTGGAATTTCCCGCCGTGACCGACCCGTCCTTCTTGAAGGCGGGCTTGAGCGCGGCGAGCTTCTCCAAGCTCGTGTCGGGGCGGATCGTCTCGTCCTGCTTGCAGGTCAGAGCGGGGTCCTTCTTCGTCGGCGTCGCGATCGGCACGATCTCCTCGGCGAACTTCGCGCGCGCCGCCTCGGCGCGGCGGTGGCTCTCCAGCGCGAACGCGTCCTGGTCCGCGCGCGAGACCTTGTACTTCTCGGCGACGTTCTCCGCGGTCTCGCCCATCGACAGCAGCGGGAACATCGCCTGCAGGCGCTTGTTCGGATAGCGCCAGCCGAGCGCGGTGTCGTACGCCGTCAGGTTCCCGAACGCGTAGCCCGACTCCGCCTTCGGGAAAGAATAAGGCGCGCGGCTCATGCTTTCGACGCCGCCGGCTATAAAGACATCCCCTTCGTTCGCGAGGAGCGCCCGCGCGGCGTTGTTGATCGCCTCGAGGCCCGAGGCGCACAGACGATTGACCGTGCAGCCGGGGACCGTCTGAGGCACGCCGGCGAGCAGGCCCGCCATTCGCGCGACGTTGCGGTTATCTTCGCCGGCCTGATTCGCGCAGCCGAGGTATACGTCCGCGATCTCGGCCGGATCGAGTCCGGGCGCCTTTTTCAGCAGGGCGGCGATGACATGACCCGCGAGATCGTCGGGACGCACGGACGACAGCCCGCCCCCGAGGCGGCCCACGGGCGAGCGCACGGCCGCGACGACGACGGCTTCACGAGACCCCATCGAAATCCTCCATCTTCTGCCGCCACTCGTCGCTCACCCGCACGACGCGGGCGGCGGCGTAGTCGTACGTGACCAGCACCGACTTCGCGAGCGCGACGAGGCGTCCCGTGTCGCGGTCCTCGACGCGGTAATCCATCTTGATGCTCGAGCCGCCGATCTCCTCCACGCGGCAGCCGACGCGCATGGTCTCGTGGTGGAACGCGGGGCTCTTGTAGTCGATCTCGACGCGCGCGATGATCACGCCGAGCTCCTCGATCTTCCTCGCGCCGAGGAGCTCGCGCAGGTAGTCGACGCGCGCGCTCTCCAGGTAGCTGAGATAGACCGCGTTGTTGACGTGGCCGAGCGCGTCCGTATCGGAAAAGCGCACTTGGACGTCGGAAACGATCTTGAAGCCTTCCATCAGCGGGCATCCTGCAGCAGCTTGGCGAAGCGGGCGCGCGTCATCACGAACTGCACGACCGAGCCCTCGCCGAGCTTGCGGCCGCGGCTGTGCACCTCGACGCGCGTGTAGACGCGCATGCCGCGCACGCGCACGAGCCGCGCGACGACGTGCAGGGGCGCGCCGATGCGCGCGGGGCGCAGGTGCTTGATGAGCAGGCCGCCCCCTGCGGCCTCCTCGTGCGGCTCCAAATACGGCGCGAGGAGCATGCGCGAGGCCGTCTCCATGTGGTAGACCATCGCCCACGTCGCGTACAGCGGATGGCGCACGAGGCCCTGCAGGTGCGGGCGCATGTGCTTCTCGACCTTGGCCGGCATGTCCACCGTGAGCCCGACGCGCAATGGCTTCATGAGAGCATCCCCAGCGCCGCTAGGCGCACCGCCTCGGCCGCCGCCGAGAACGGCAAAGCTTCCGCGGCGGCCCGCGCGGCCTTGCCCATCTCCTCGAGCTTGGCGCGGTCGTTCATCAACTCCAAGATCGCCTCCGCGAGACGGGCCGGCGCCTTCTTCGTCGACGGATAGTGCACGAGGCGGCCGGCCTCGGGAGGCAGCATGTCGCGCACGCCGTAATGGTCGCTGGCGAGCACGGGCAGGCCCGCGTGCATGGCCTCGACGACGTTGAGACCGTAGCTCTCGTGCACCGAGGGCGACACGAACACGTTGGGCAGGCGCAGGTAGATGCGCTTGGACGCCGCGTCGAGATAGCCGGGGAAGTACACCTTGACCTGCTTGAGCCGGGCGGCGGCGGCCTTCACCTTCTTGTGGTAGGCCTGGCCCATCATGAAGGCCGGCTCGCCGCAGACGAAGAGCCGCACGTCCTTGCCCGCGAGCTTGCCGCCCGCCTCGAGCAGGCGCAGGGCCTCGAGCAGGAGATGGATGCCCTTCTCGGGCGAGATCCGCGACAGCGTCATCAGCGTGAAGGTGTCCGGGCCGATCTCGTGATAGTCGCGCAGATCGTCGGCGCGGTTGATCTCCGCCTGGCTCGGGTCCTCGGCCCAGACGCCCCACGGGATGACCTGCACGCGGCGAGAAAGCTCCTCCTCGCCGATCAGGTCGCCGTAGCAGCGCCGGATGGTGTCGGTCATCGCGGTCGAGGGCACGACGATGCGCGTCGAGTGCACGACGGTCTCGCGCTGCTTGTCGAAGACGAGGTTGAGCACCTGGGGCAGGATCCACTCGACGCCGGCCGCCTTGAGCTTCTCGTGAACGCGCGTGAGGCGCTCGGGCGCCAGGAAGCGGCGCAGGTAGAGCTTGTTGAAGTAGTCCACGACGTCCACGTGCCAGATCGAGAGCACGCGGTAGCCCGCGCGCGTGAGGCGTCCGAGCGTCGGGCCCTCGGAGATGTCGTTGACGACGATCGCAGTGTCCATGGGCCGGAACTCCCGCTGGCGGTCCAGGATCCACTGGGTCGTCTCGGCCTCGAAGTCGGCGCAGAATCGCGCGTAGGCCAGCTCGCCGAGCTCGACGAGCCCGTCGGGCCTCGCCGCCAGGCGCACGTACTGGGCGGCTTGGGCGGGCGCCTCCGGGCCGGAGCCGAGCACGACCAGCCGCCACCCCGCGTCGGGCTTCCAGTGGCGCGCGAGCTGCAGGCCGACCATGGCGCCGCCGCCCAGCGGCGTGCGGTCCATGGGATAGCCGAGGTGGCTGCCGACGAAGATGATGTTCTTCACTCGCTCCGGTCGCGGCTTGCGGGTACCTTCGGAATTATATAATTAGAGGAGTCGCATTCCCGGGAGACACCATGAACGCTTCATCCAAGACGATCGTCGTCGCCGGCGGCGCCCGCACGCCGATCGGTCACCTGTCCCGCTCGCTCGCCAACATCCCTCCCGAGGAGCTGCTCGTCGACGCCCTGCAGGCCACGCTCTCCCGCTCCAAGCTCTCCAAGGACGCGGTCGACGGCGTGATCGCGGGCTGGGTCGGCCAGGGATTCCAGGCGCCCAACATCGCCCGCGTCGCTGCGCTTCGCGCAGGTCTCCCAGAACGCGTGCAGTCGGTGACGGTGCAGAACAACTGCGTCTCGTCCATCGAGTCGATCTCGGCGGCCTGCCGCTTCATCCTCGCCGGCGAGGGCGAGGTGTACCTGGCGGGCGGCGTCGAGGTCATGTCGCGCCTGCCCTACACGATCGACGGCTCGCGCGCGAACAAGGCCCTGCGCAGCATGGATACCGTCAAGGCCAAGTGGGGCGAGCTGCTCGCGACCGGCGACGTCGCGGTCACCGACGCGATGGAGGCCGGCCTCACCGACCCCGTCGAGCACATCAACATGGCGGGCACGGCCGAGGTCTGCGCGCAGATCTACGGGATCGACCGCCAGGCCGAGGACGAGTACGCGCGCGAGAGCTTCCGCAAGGCGATCGCGGGCTGGAACTCGGGCTTCTACAACAGTCACGTCGTGCCGGTCACGCGCAACGGCGCGGTCGTCCTCGAGAAGGACGAGTACCCGTTCCTGCGCGAGGACCTGGTCGAAAAGCCCCAGATGTTCGCGAAGGCTCCGACGGCGTTCGATAATTCTTCCTACCCTCTTAAACAGTTCTACGCCGACTACGGCAAGCACATCACGGGCAAGACGTATCAGGACGGCATGAAAGGCACCGTGACGCTGTTCAACGCCTGCGGCCGCTCCGACGGCGCCGCGGCCGTGATCGTCACGACGAAGGAGAAAGCGAAGTCTCTCGGTCTCGACGTATTGGCCGAGATCAAGGGCTGGGGCTTCGAGGGCAACAACCCGGCGCACATGGGCGTGGCTCCCGCTTTGGCCGCGCCGACCGCGCTCAAGCGCGCGGGGGTCAAGTTCGAGGACCTCGACCAGATCGAGCTGCACGAGCCGTTCGCGGCGACGGTGCTCTCCATCTTCAAGCTCGGCAAGGACAAGTTCGGCCACGACTGGGAGGCCAAGAACAAGTCCGGCGCGCTCAACCCCAACGGCGGCTCGATCGCCGTCGGCCATCCGCTGGGCGCCACCGGCGCGCGGCTGATGCTCAACCTCGTCCACGCGCTGCGCCAGAACCCGAAGGGCCGCTACGGCATGATGGCGGCGTGCGCGGGCGGCGGCATGGGCGGCGCGATGGTCGTCGAGAAAGCCAGCTAAGCCTTCCGTCAAGTCGACCGGACTTCCGTCAGCCCGAGCGGGCCGAAGGCCCGCTCAGTGCATGCAGGTGTAGTTCATGCCGAAGAAATGGCTGGTGCCGCCGGCGCCGCGGCACCCGGCGACGATCGCCATGATCGGATCGCTGGCGTTGAACTTGATGATGCGGTCTTTCTTCTTCTCGAAGAAGATCAGCATCGAGAAGCGGCAGCCGAGGTCGATCTCGGTGCACTTCGTCTGCTCCATGACGCACTTGAGCTCGTCCTCGGTCACTTCTTCGTAAGGCAGCGGCGACGGGAACGCGCTGGCCAAGCTCAAGGGCTTGATGAAGCTCGCCTCGTCGCACGCCTGCCCCGTCGATTGGACGAAGATCCCCTTCTTCTTGATATCGTGGATGCGGAGCAGGGCGGCGATCTCGGTCTGCTTGGCGGCGGCTTTGCGCTGCAGCTTCTTCGGCAGCGTCTCCGTCTTGACCGCCAGGAACGGGTCGATGAGCTTGGGGTTGGCCTCGGAGAGGTCGACCTTCAGGAAATAATTCACCAGCTCGATGGTCGTCTTGTCGGCGGTCGCGGCGGCATCGGACTTCGCTTCCGCGGCGCGTGAAGGGACCGCCGCGAAGAGGAGCGCCGCGAGCAGGAATCCCATTCGCCTATTGTAAATCATCCGCGGGGATGATGCTTGGCGTGCGCGGCCTTGAGCGCCGCGGCGTCGAGGTGGGTGTAGATCTGCGTCGTGGACAGGTCCGCGTGGCCGAGCATCTCCTGCACGGAGCGAAGATCGGCCCCCCCCTCGAGCAAGTGCGTGGCGAAGGTGTGCCGCAGCAGGTGCGGGTGCAGCGGCGTCTTGAGGCCGGCGCGCTCGCCGAGGGCGCGCAGGACGCGCCAGAACTGGACGCGAGATAGCCCTTTGCCGGAGCGGCCTAGGAACAGCTCGGGCGCGGGAGTCTTAAAACGCTTCTCGCGCACGGCGAGGTAGGTCCGCAAAGCCGAGACGGCGCGCGAATGGATGGGCACCATGCGCTCCTTGGCGCCCTTGCCGAGCACGCGCACCCATCCTTCCTGAAGATTGACCGCCTCGGGCTTGAGGCCCAGGAGCTCCGAGACGCGCAGTCCCGCGGCGTAGAGCACCTCGAGCAGCGCGCGCTCGCGCACGTCCTCGTAATCGTCGCCGTCGGGCGCGGCGAGCAGCCGCGCGGCGTCGGCCTTCGTGAGGTGCTTGGGCAGGCGCTTGGGCAGGCGCGGGCCCTTCAAGTTCTCGGCGGGGTTCTCCGGCAAACGTCCCTCGATGGCCTGATACGCGAAAAACGACTTGAGCGCCTCGACCTTCCGGAAGAGGGAGGTCGCGGCTAAACCTCTTTCTTTCTCGTCCCATAAGAAGTCATCGAGAATGTTTTTACCCGCGGACGCCGGTTCGATCTTCTTGCCCTTCGCCCACGCCAGGAATGCTCCGACGTCCGAACCATAGGACGACACCGTGCGAGCCGACAGCCCTCTCTCGAGGCTCAGGTAGCGCTCGAACTCGACGAGGAGCGGCGGGCGGGCTTCGTCGGCCATGGGTTATTCTACTCGATGCGGTGCCAGGCTTGTAGAACTCTGCGCACGAAGAGTTCTTGATGCTTGGCACCGGAAAAAATCGCCGCCGCCCCCCGAAGGGAGCGGCGGCGTTCTTTTCCGTTTCGATCTTACTTGCGGGTCGGCTTCGTCGCGATCTTCTCCGCGGTCGCCCGGTCGGACGCCTCGGCCTCGGCGAGCTTCTCGTCGGTCGGCTTGGCGGCGTCGGGGATCACGAGGTACTTGGCGCGCAGGGCCTTCTCGAGCTTCTCCGCGACCTCGACGTGGTGCTTCAAGTACGCCTTCGCGTTCTCGCGGCCCTGGCCGAGGCGCTCGCCTTCGTACAGGTACCAGGAGCCGGACTTCTCCACGATCGTCGCCTCGACGCCGAGGTCGATCAGGCAGCCCTCGCGCGAGACGCCGAAGCCGTGGATCATCTCGAACTCGGCCGTGCGATAGGGCGCCGCGACCTTGTTCTTGACGATCTTCACGCGGGCGCGGGCGCCCACGACGACGTCGCCTTCCTTGATGTTCTCGATGCGCCGGATCTCCATGCGCATCGTCGCATAGAACTTGAGCGCCAGGCCGCCCGTCGTCGTTTCGGGGTTGCCGAACATGACGCCGATCTTGTTGCGGATCTGGTTGATGAAGATCAGCGTGGTGTGGCTCTGCGCCACGACCGCGGTGAGCTTGCGCAGCGCCTGGGACATCAGGCGCGCCTGCAGGCCCATGTGGCTGTCGCCCATCTCGCCCTCGATCTCGGCCTTGGGGACCAGGGCCGCGACCGAGTCGATCACGATGATGTCGAGGGCCGAGGAGCGCACGAGCTTCTCGGTGATCTCGAGCGCCTCCTCGCCGCAGTCGGGCTGGGCGATGAGCATGTTGTCGATGTCCACGCCGAGCGCCTTCGCGTACGCCGGGTCCATGGCGTGCTCCGCGTCGATGTAGGCGGCCGATCCGCCGGCCTTCTGCGCCTGCGCGACGGCCTGCAGCGCGAGGGTGGTCTTGCCCGAGGACTCGGGCCCGTAGATCTCGATGATGCGGCCCTTGGGCAAGCCGCCCACGCCCAAGGCCAAGTCGAGGGACAGAACGCCGGTCGGAATGACGTCGATGCTGATCTTCGCGGCGCGATCACCGAGCTTCATCACGGCTTCCTTGCCGTACGCCTTCTCGATCTGCGCCAGCGCGAGCTCCAGAGCCTTCGACTTCCCCGATTCCATGTTTCCCATTGAGTGATTTCTCCCTCCTCGGCCGGCCCGTTTCGTCCGGGCCGCCAAGGGTGTGAGTATAACAGAAGATTCTCTCGAACACAAGTTCGATTTTGTTCGAGAGGCCCTTTTGGGGGCCTTAGGTATACGGAGCGGGGGCCGAAAAAGTTCCCGTGGACTCGCCGGAAACCTGGACAATCATCTTGCCGACGTTCTTTCCGTCGAGCATCCCGAGAAAGCCCTCGACAACGCGATCGAAGCCCTCGATCACTGTCTGCTCGAGCCCGAGACGCGCGGAGCGAATGTGCGGGATGAGGGTCTCCTCCAGCTCGCCCTGCAGTTGATTGTAATCGCGGACGAGGAAGCCCTCCAAGCGGAGGCTCTTACCGACGACGTCGCGCAGATTGCGCGGGCCGGCCGGCGGCGTCCGGTCCTGATATTGCGCCACCGCGCCGACACAGGCGATGCGGCCGCGCGCGCGCATGGCGCCGATTGCCGCCTCGAGCTGGCTGCCGCCGACGTTGTCGACATAAACGTCGAGTCCGCCGGGGGCGACCCGCGCCAGGGACTCGGCGATCGGCGATTCATGGTAGTCGAACGCGGCGTCAAAACCGAGCCGCTCGGTGAGATGCTTGACCTTCGCCGCCGACCCGGCGCTTCCGATCACGCGCCCCGCGCCGAGAAGGCGGGCGATCTGGCCGGCCGCGGTCCCCACGCCTCCACCGGCGGCGGAGATGAACACCGTCTCCCCCTTGTTGAGAAGGGCGATCCGCGTCAGCGCCACGTAGGCGCTCAAGCCGGTCCCGCCGAGGATCCCGAGGTAGGCACTGAGCGGGACTCCCGGTGTCGGCGCGATGACCCGGACCTCCGCCGCGCTAACGCGAGCGTGCGTCCGCCAGCCCTTGCGGTGGAACACGAGCTGTCCCGCCGTCAGCCCCGGGTCGCGGGACTCCACGACGCGGCCGATGGTCCGGCCCTCGAGCGGCGCGTTCAAAGCCCAGTCCCCGTCCATGCACCCGCGCATGTAAGGATCGACCGAGAGATAGATGTTCTCGACCAGGGCCGCCCCCGGAGCCGGCGCGGAAAGGTCTTCCTCCCGGAAAGCGAAGTCCGTCGCGGCGGCCCGCCCCTGGGGCCGGGCGACCAGGTGCACGAGCCGGCATTTTATCCGATCGTTCATGCGTCTCCCGCTGTCGTCTCTTCCGATGTTCTCATTTGAGAACCATACTTCTCAAGCGACTTCACGAGCAAGGCCGCGTCCTGCGTCATAAGGAGCAGCATCTCCTCCGAGTCCGGGGCGGACAAGCCCGCAAGAAGGCACGCCGCCGCGCGCAGGCTCGCGCACTTCGAATTCACCTCACAGCGAATCCGTTCGAGGGAAGAGGAGCGAGAAATGGTCAGTGAAGAGGGCACGGTCTTGCCTCCCGCATCAGGCGATCTCCAGCAAAGTGCCGTGGAACGAAAAGCCGATGCCGCTCGCGAGCGCGATCGCCCAGCTGCCTTTCGGCGGCGGCTGGAGCTGCAGGCCGATCCACGAATCCGCGCCGCCGGCGTGCCCGTGGTCGGTGCGGATCAGACGCTCTTCGGGCAGGCCCAGCGCGAGCATCAACTGCGGGAAAAGTTTCGCGTCCCCTTGGTTGGCGTAGACCCAGGGGACGACCCCCGGCGGGCATTGGGCGATCAGCTCCCGGGCGATCTCGGTCCAAGAGCTCAGGTAGGCCGCGCTGAGCTCGCGCTTCTCCTCGGGCGGGATGGTGCGGATCACCCGCCCGTCCTTCGCGCCGTAGTAACGGCGCCACCGGCCGAGCGTCTTTCCGCGGGACGAGCAAACCCGCGCGCCCGGCCCCCCCTCCCCCGAAAGGACGAGAGCCGCCGCCCCGTCGCCGAAAGCGCGCAAAGGAACGTGCGCGGGGTCGCCGGGGTCGATGGTTTGGGACAAGAGGTCGGCGGAAACGACGAGAACCGTGCCTTTCATCTGCGCGCCGATCTCGACCGCGAGGCTCATGGAAGTGCAGCCCGCGGTGACGTCGAACGCCCGGCACGAAAGGCCCAGCGCCTCCGCGACCGCCGCCGCGCCGCTCGGGAACACCTGTCGTATCCCGCTCGTCGCGAAGATGATCGCGTCGACGCCCGAAGCGTCCGGAAGGCGCGCGAGCGCCTCGCGCGCGACCCGCACCGCCATCTCGATTTCGTCGAGCCTCGGTTCGACGGCGGCGCCGTGCTCGTTTCGCGAGGGGCCTAGATACGTCGCCAAAGAGGCGATGCGCGCGCTCATGACGCGCACCCCGCGGCGTCCCGCACGACCGTCCGGATCAGCCGCCGCCGCTCTTCGCCGAGGTAGGCGCTCGCCGCGTGCAGGACCACCCGGTTGTCCCAAGCGAGGATCTCTCCGGCCGTCCACCGGTGAACGACGGCGCCGCGGACGACCTCGTCGAGCGCGCGGTCGAACAGAGGCCGGACCTCCGCGGAGAGCTCCGCGCTGGTGTACAGCGGCGAGAGGAGGAGCGTCTCCCCTCCCCGGGGATGCCGGAACACGGCGGGATGCCGCGTCCTCGGCAGCGCGCGGCTCAACTCCCCCAGCGTCTTGCCCGCATCCTTCGGCGTGATCCTATATGTGCCGAGCACGGAGTGCTCGAGGTCGAGGCCGCGGAGCGCGTCGCGCTCCTCCGCCGGCAGCGAAAGCAGCGCCGGCCGAGTGTCCGCGAAGGAGGTGTCGCCGCCGCTGGCAGGCACATCGAGGGCGTGAAGGACCGTGTATTCCGGCGGGGCGGACATGAACGTGCTGTCTTGATGCCAGCCCTCGCCGAAGCCGCGCGGAGCGGCGGTGACGCCGTCGCCGTGGGTGTCGATCAGCGTCACCTCCGGGGGATATCCGTCGGGGCGGTATTTCGGCAAGCCGAACGGCTCGGGCGTGCCGAGCCGGCCCGCGACGGCGACGAACTCCTCCGGCGAGAGCTTTCTGCCGACCGTGAGCCGCACGACTCCGCCGCGGGTCACGTTTTCCGCCGTGAACTGCTCCAGCGAGACCTCGGCGATCATGCGGCCGCCTGGAAGGACGTGTTCGTCCAGACCGCGCTCGCCGTGTCGACGAAGCCGCCGGTTCCGGCGCCGGTGAGCGCCGAAAGCGCGGCGATCAGCGCGACCACGTCCTGCATCTTATGCCCGACGGAAAGGGAGATCCGGATGGCCCCCGTTCCGCGCGCGACCGTCGGATAGTACACGGGCGTCGTCAGGAATCCCGCGTCCTCGAGAAGGGCGCCGGCGGCGCGGATCGCTTCGCCGGGGCCCGAGAAAGGAACGACGCGGAAGGCGATCGACGACCCGGCCTGTTCCGTCGCGATTCCCATGGCCTCAAGAGCGGCGTCGAAGCGCTGAAGCCGCGCCGACAGCTCGCGCTGGAGGAAGCTCAGCTCGTCCGGGTCGGCGAGAAGCTTCATCGCGGCGAGCACCGCTCCTTGCGCGGCCACGTCGAGGTTGCAGGAGAACCGGTCCGCGACGGACACGCCGAGCGCCGCCTCGACGAACGACTCGGGGCCGGCGAGAAAGCCTCCCGCCGCGCCGAAGGCCTTGCCGAACGAACCCGTGACGACGCAGCGATCGGCGTACGCTTCCATCCGTTCCATCGCCTCTCCGCGTCCGTCCCGGCCCCGCATGCCGACGGAGTGCGCGTCGTCGAGCCAGACCATGCCCCTCGGAGAGCTGTCCAGAAATCCCTGCAGGGCCTCGAAATCCGCGAACCGCCCCATCGAGTACAGGCCGTCCTCGACGATGACGACCGGCCTGCGGGTGCTCTTCGCGAAGGCCTTCGCCACCTCGGCGGTATTCTTGCTCCGAATGATCCGCTCGGCGGGGAAGGCGCCCTCCAAAGCGAACTGGACGGTCGCGTGCGCGTTGGGGTGGACGACCGCCGTGCAATCGAGCTTGGCGAAGCCGGCCGCGGCCGCGATGTTCGCGGCGAACGTCGTCGGGTAAGCCCGGCCGAGAGAAGCGCCTCCCTTCATCGCGGCGAGGCGTTCGAGAATCTCATAGCCCATTCCGGTCTGCGCCCGGGCCGAAGCGATGCTGGTGTGCAGCGCGCCGAAATCCTTGATGGCGTTCACCGCTCCGCGAACGACCTCTTCGCGCAGGTTCAGGGCGAACGGCCCGTTCGTCGCGCAATCGACGACCCAGCGCGGCCCGGCGGAGGTCGCGATCTCTATGCGGCGGTCGTCCGCGCAGCGAAGGATGCGGACGCCGTACAGGTTATGGGCGCGAGCCTCCTCATCCGGCGACGCGGCCGGCGTCGAACGGGACGGGCGCGCTTGAACCTCCGGCATCACCGGGCCGACGGTTGCGGCGAAGGCGGCGGGATGACCCGAGCTGCCCACCACGGCGGACGATATCTGATCCATTTTGATTGCTCCTATTTCGCTGCGTGTACTGCCCCGTCATGCTCTTGTGATCAATTTTTATGCCAGTGCTCCGGGAAGGCGATCGGCGGTTGGGGCGGTGGGTGGGTGGGCGGGCGCCGGCTCGACGATGAGAGGCTTCCGGCGCGGCCGGCGGGCGGTGCGGCGCGCTGACTAGGCCGGCGCCTTCTGATCCGCGCACAGGACCGTCGCGTCGCCCAAGAACGAACCGCGCAGCGAGGCGCCGGCCGCCAAGAGCGCGAACGCCAAGAGCGATCCGGCCGAGCACAGAAGACCCGCGTCCAGACTTCGCGTGAAGGTCGACGTGAGAACCGGCATCACCGCCGAGATCATGAGCGCGATCGTCAGATAGCGGAGCGCCGACACGCGGCCCTGAAACGCGCGCGGGCTGCGCGCCATCAGCCTGTTCAAGAGCTGAATCGAGGCGAGCGTGCTCGAAAGCCCGAGCCCGAGATAAATCACGATCGCAAGCGGGCGCGAGCCGCCCGAGAACGCGAACACGCCGAGAAGGATCGCCTGCGCCAGCATCCACAGCCACGCATGTTCTTCGTCCTTCGAATACTTCACGAGCCACATCGACAAGATGCAGCCCGCCGAGAACGCGCCGCTCAATATCGCGAGCCACATCTTGTCGCCGCCGAAGCGCAGAGTGTTGACCGGCACCAGCGAAAGCTCCTCGATCGGATAGATCAAGAAGACCGAGGCCGAGATCACGATGTGCAGAAGGAGCCCCTTCTCGCCGCGCACGTAGCGATAGGCTTCGATCCAGCTCCTGACCGCCGACTTCCTCTCTTCGCGCGTCGCCGAGGCGATCTTGAGCCGGTGCACGATCGCCGCGGACGCGAAGAACGTCGACGCATCCGCGAGGAACACCGAAGCCGGTCCGAACTTATAGAGCAGGCCGAACGCCGCCATGCCGAGCAGCTGCCCGCCCTGCATGCACGCCGCGTTCGCGGAGTTAAACGCGGATAGGCGATCCGCGCCCACGGCCTCCGAGATCATGGCCTGATAGGAGGGGCGGTAAATCTGCGTGCCGACCTTGATCAGCAGCGAGATTCCGACGATCCAGCGGATCGGCGCCGCCGCGCCGACCGCGAGAGCGAGTCCGGTCACCAAAATCCCTCGCGCGAGATCGCTGTATTTCACGAGCGAGCTTCGCTTCAGCAAATCGGCCAAGTGACCCGCGTAGATCTGGCAGACGATGCCGATCAGGTAGTTCAGGGCGATCACGATCCCGAACGAGGTCACGGCGCCGGTGCGATCGAACAAGATCTGGCCGATCGCCAGCGTGTGCATGCCGTCGCCGAAGTTGCTGATGAACGTGGCCAGGTTCAAAGGCCCCGCATTCTCCTCCTTCATCGGCTCAGCTCCGATTGTAAACCAGGCCGACGATCTTGCCGCTCACCGGATTGCGCGGCAGCTCGCCCATCGCGACTTGTTCGAAGGTGAAATGACCCGCTTCGAGCTTGCCGTAGCGCTCGTTGAGCGAACCCATCAGCGTACCCGCTTCGATCTTGACGGGCGCCGCGAAGCGGATAGTGATCTGATCGACGCCGTCCTTTTGTCCGATCGCGATCTGCATCTCCGTGATGCCGTGGGGCTCGAGCGTCGACTTCACTTCGCTGACGTTGGTGGTGTTGCCGATCAGGATGAAGCTGTCCTTGGAGCGGCCGAGAAATTCGATACGGCGGTCGGAACGGCCGCAAGCGCAGCGCCCGGGGACCAGGCGCCCGACGTCGCCGATCTCATAACGGATCAGCGGCACCGCGTGCTTGTGCAGATTGGTCAGCAGAATGCGCCCCTCCCCGCCGTCCGGCACCGGGTTGCCGTCGTCGTCGACGATCTCCACGAAGCTGTACTCGTCCATCGCGTGATGCGCGTTGCCGCTCATGTATTCGCACTGGTAGCCGAAGGGACCGCCGTCGTTCGACGCGATCGCCGAGGCGACGCGCTTCACGCCCAAAGCGTCGCGCAGCCATGCGCGATCGGCCGCGGTCATCGAGGTGCCGCCGAAAACGACCTTCTCGACGCGGAACGCGGGCTCGAGCTCGTGCGCCTTGCGCAGCACCGGCATCGCGCTCGACGGCAGGATGACCATCGCGTTGAACTTGAAATCCCTCCACACCTGCACCAGCGTTTCGGGGGTCACCACCGACAGCGCGAGCGAGGTCAACCCCATGCGGAACGTTTCGAACTCGATCGAGAGCAGGCCGCTGTAAAGATTTCCGACGTGCAGCATGTTCGCCACCACGTCGCCCTCGCTCAGGCCCAGCGCCTCGAGCAGCGGGAGCGAGGCCTCGATCTGCGCGTCCTTGTCGAGCGTGCCCCACACCGCGTATTTCGGCTTGCTGGTCGTCCCGCCCGTGCGCGAGACCGTTCCGCCGAGAAACGCGCCCGTCGTGAGCAGCGCGTTCGAGTACGGATACATGTTGCGCGTGTACTCGTCCGCCGTGAGCACCGGCAGGCGCGCGATGTCGTCGATGCCGTTCACTTCGAGCCCCTCGAATTTCTCCGCGAAGTAGGGGGCCTTGCGCGCGCGGCGGACCAATTCCAGGAACAGCTCGTCCAGGCGGCGTTTCTTGTCCGCGGGCTCGCGGTTCTGCGCGGCGGGAATTCGACCGGGGGTAAATTTGTAGATGTGATCCATCGCTTATCCCTTCCTTGAGTTAGATTTCAACGACCGCCGCGCTTTCCTCGCGGTACGACGCGCGGAACGAAGCCAGGATTGTCCGCATCGCCTCTCGGATGTCGCTCTCCGGCCCCGCGAAGAGAAAGCGCGCGGCCGAATGAGTGTGAACGTCGCCGGCGCCGCTGAATCGGTGGCCGCGCGAAAAAATGTATTCGCGCTGCAGGCACGTGAAGCGGCCGCGGAAGGAGCTCGCGCTCTCCAAGATCGCCGCAGAGGCGGACGCCGGGAAGATCAGCCAGCCGCCGGCGCGCGCGGGATCCGGATTCCGCGGCAGCTGCGGACGCCGCCCGAGCTGCACGTCGATCCACGCCTTGACGATATCGAAGCCGTGGGCGAGGGCGATCACCTCGCGAATGTCGCCGCCGCCGGCGCGCGCGCCGATCTCGAGAAAGACCGGCGTCTCCCCGCGCAGGAAGCACTCCAAATGGAAGGACCCGCTCTCCAGCTTCAGCGCCTTGATCACGCGCCCGGCGAAACCGCGGAAGGACGCGGTTCTCGCCGGATCCGTCGCTTGAACGGAGCCCAGGGGCTGACCATGGGCGTGCGCCAAGCACGTGCCGACATATTGGTTCGACATCAGAAAGACGATCTCGCCCCGATCGACGAAGCCGTCCAAGTGGTAGATCCCATCCGGACAGAACTCCTCGAGCAAGTAATCGCGCGCGCGGAGTCCCGCGCTCTTCGCCGCCAGTTCGGCCGGCGAAGTGACCTTCTCCACCCCGCGCGAGCTCGCCTCACACTTCGGCTTGAGAATCAACGGAAACTGCAAGCCCTCAGGGCCGTCCGCAAGTTCTCTAAAGCGCGGTGTTTCGATTCCCGCAGCGGCGATCACCTGCTTCATGATGCCTTTGTCGATGAACTTGCGCGCCTCCGCGAAAGTTTGGCCGGGAATTCCGAAGCACTCGCGCAGCTGGCCCGCGACAAGAAGATCCTTCTCGGCCATGGCAATCAAGCAGTCGATCGCGCCGTGAGCGGCGATGAGGCGCTCCAGCTCTGCGGCGATCGTGTCGAACTCCAAATCTTGCAGCATGCAAACGCGCTCCGCCGGCGCTTGAATCGCGCTGCGCGAACCCGCAGTGACGAGGTAGTGCGCGCAGAAAGCTTCCTGATCGATGTAGGTTTCGAAGCTCGTGAAGCCGACCGCGCTCGTCCAGCGATTAATCAGAACGACATTCTTCTTCATTTTTCCTCCGCGTTTTGCGCGAGCACGGGCTCGAGCGTCCTTCCGAAGGCATCAATTTTCATGCCAGCCGTTCGGGATCCCCCCGGCGCCCGCTCGCCGCGCGGGTTGAAGGTCTCCCCCTCGTGAAGACGACGGCCGGAGTTGGCTTTCGTCATGGGACTCTTCTCCGGATCATCCCGGCCGGTCACTTCCGGTCCGAGCGGAATTTCTCGAACGCGCGGATGAGCTTGGGGGCTTCCCGCTTTATCAGGAAGATGAGCTCGTCCGTATAGGGGGACCGACCGGGCGTGGTGTACTCCTTCTGCACGTCGATCACGACAAGGGCGGGGTTGGCTTTTTTCATGGCACTATTCTCCGGGTTTCTGAAGCTCATGCCTTTCGGCGATCAATTTTCATGCCAGTCCGACGCGCCCGCACCCGTCCGCCGGCGCGGACTGGCCGTGATATTCTCATTTGAGAAGATATGTTCTACAATGCGTCTCATATGGTAAAGCTCTCGATCCTCGTCATCGAAGACGACCCGCTCGCGCGCAAGGTGATGGCGGCCCAGATCGGCGAACACGCGGTCGAATTCGCGCTGGACGCCGCGTCGGCCCGCCAGAAGCTGGAAGCTGGCAATTCCGACCTCTGCTTCATCGACCTCGAGCTCGGCGACGGGGAAGACTGCGCGGGCCTGGATCTGATCCCGTTGGCCGTCGCCAAGGGGATCTACACGGTCGTCATGTCCGGGCACGACTCGGAGAAGATCGTCGAACGCGCCTACGCCCGGGGCTGCGACGATTTTTACTCCAAGGGCAATGAGGCGACGAACGTCGGCCGCATCATCGCTCGTTTCCTGAAGCGCCGCGAGCCGTCCGGGACAGGGGACCTCTTCACCGAGCGCTTCATCACCGAGGACCCCGCCACGCGCGCGACCGTCGCCGACGCGCTCAAGTACGCCGCCTCTGACCTCCCCATCCTGATCCTGGGCCCCTCCGGCACCGGAAAGACCAACCTGGCGCGCATCATCCACGATCACTCGGGCCGGAGCGGGCACTTCGTCTCCATCAACTGCGCCGCCTACACGGACGATCTCCTGGAGGCCGAGCTGTTCGGCTACCGCAAGGGCGCCTTCACAGGGGCCGGAGACAACCGCAAGGGCAAGCTCTTGGCCGCCGACCGGGGAACGCTGTTTCTCGACGAGATCGGCTCCATGAGCCTCAACATGCAGACGAAGCTCCTTAAGGCCATCGAGGAGCGCTCGTTCTATCCGGTCGGCTCGGATCGGGCCGAGACCTCGGATTTCCGCATCCTCAGCGCCACTCTGGAGGATCTGCAGGGCCTGGTCAAGGCGGGCAAGCTGCGATTCGATTTTTTCCAGCGTATCCACGGGCTCACGATCGAGCTGAAGCCGCTGGCGGAGCGGACGTGCGACATCTTTCCGCTCCTCTCTTTCTATACGCGCGCCGGCAAGCGCCTGAGCTTCACGGCGGAGGCCAAGGAGTTGCTCCTGCGCCACGACTGGCCCGGCAACATCCGCGAACTAAAGAAATTCGTCGACCTGCTGGTCGCCGCTCACGAGGGACGCGTCACGCCCGAGACGGTCCAAAAGCTCCTGCGGGTCGCGCTCGTCGAGGACGGCGCGGGCGAGTTCGTCACCGAGGATCAGTACGACCTCGCACTGCAAAAAGGGCTCGACGCGGCCGTGGAGCGGTTCGTCGACAGCATCGTCGCGCGCAATCTGGACGCCAACGACGGGAAGAAGACCAGGGTCCTCGAGGACCTGAAGATCTCCACCCGCCTGCTCTACGCTTCGCTGAAGCGGCATGGCGGCCGGAGCGCGAAGCCATGAGCGATCGCCGCCCTAAGCTCCTCGAGAAGCTGCGCCACGACGTGAACTCCAAGTGCGGCAGCTTGGTCGGCGCGGCGGCGCTCCTTCCGGAGTCCGCGCCGGACGAGACGCGCGAGATCTTGGCGCTCATGGCGCGGCAGGCCGCGGAGCTCGCCAAGGCCGTCGCCGACGTCGAGCGGGATTGGGACGCGTAGCGGGCCGATGGGATTTCGAACCGCGAATTCGGCCAAGGCCGGCCTGCACGGGCAGATGAAGCTGGCGCGCCTCCTCGAGATGTCCGAGAAGGACTTCGAAAAGAACGTACGCGAGGTGGAAGCCAGCCCGCTGTTCGCCCGCCTCGTCTCCGCGGGCGCGCTCGCTGTCGAGCCCTATTCCGGCGCTCGGTTCGCTTCCCGCCGCTTCGGCGGCTGGGGCCTGCGGACCTCCAGCGACGGCGTTCCCGAACTCATCGACGGCCAGGGAGACGTCGTCGCGCTGATCAAGCGCGTCGGCCAAGAGCGTTTCGAGGAACTCTTCCTCAGCGACGCAGCGCTGAGCGACGAGGAGCGCGCGCGCCGATGCGACATATCCCCGGGCGAGGCGCGCCGTCTGCGCGAGTTCGTCGACCGGGTCTACATCCAGTCGGAGCTCGAGACCCCCGGGGCGGACGCCGCCGCGCCCAGCGTGGTCTACAGCACGGTGGCGGGCGTCGAGATCGTCGACGGTCGCCCGGCGCTCGCCTTCTTCAACCGCGAGATTTGGAAAGGGCGCTATCGAGTCAACGAGGGCGGATGCGAACGCCTGAAGGCCGCGGTGCCTCCGCGGGAGTTCAAGCGTCTGGAGAGCTTCCTGCGCCAACTCGAGCACCTAGACCGGCGCAAGTCCACGCTTTACCGCGTTCTCGAGGCGTTCCTCGACGCACAAGCCGACTTCTTTGTCACTGGCGAGCCCGGCCGCCGGCGGCCGCTGACTCAGCTTTCCCTCGCGACCGACCTCGAGATTTCCCCCAGCGTCTTGAACCGGCTCATCTCCAACAAGTCCATCCAGCTTCCTTGGGGACTGGAGACGCCCCTAAAAAACTTGGTGCCCAGCTCCAAGATGCTGCTTCGCGATCGCCTGTATGACTTGATGCTCGAGCTCCCGGAGCTCTCGGATCAAGCTCTGCGCCTTGAGATTGAAAGCCGTTGGAATGCGAAGCTCTCCCGGCGATCCGTCGCCCAATACCGGAAGGAACTCGGCCTTGGCGGGTGCGGGAAACGAAGCCCGAGACGCACGTAGGACTAAGACCCAATGGACACTAGGCCCATCGACACTTGTTTTGGGAGCGATGCCCGTCTAAACTCTTCAGATCGCTCATGACCATCTTATCGATCAAGAGTCACGTCGTCCGCGGCCTTCTCAAGCTGACCGCGCAGTCCCCCGCCAAGGATCCTCCGGCGATCCCTCGATCCGTGCCTGAGCTTCCCGTCGAACCGAACCCTCGCCACCGCCCAGGGACACCGAGGAAAACGTTCGTCCATGGCGAGCGCGCCCGAAGAAGCCTTTACGGCGAATACTTCTAACGCCACGGCGCGCGAACAACCGCCGAAAAGGCTCGCTCAGCTTTCGCCCCCCCACGGGGGCTCCTTGCCAACGACGCCGCGCAGATGCGCCAGCCCCGCGAACTTCTGCGGCGCGTGTCCAGTCGCCAAATAAATTTCGTCGAAGCCCAGCGCGTGGATCTTCAGGGCTTCCGTCCCGCCCTCGACACCATCGCCGAGCTCGCAGTCGACGTATATGGGCGTCCGCCGGTCGATGGCGGGCGCATCCTTGAGGAAGTCGGCCGTCGTGGCGAATGAGCGGAAGGTCTTGCCTTTCCTCCTCGCCGCGATCTTCCAGGTCGCGCGCGCCAGCGCGTCGTCGTCGATCAGGATCGCGTCCCAGCGCTCCCGCGCGCCGACGTCCGCGGGAGAGTCGACCCGGATTGGGACGAGGCCCGCCATGCCCTTCGGGATCACCGCCATCCCCAGTCGCCGGCACTCCTCGACGATCGCAGACTCTTCGTAGCGGCTCGTCACCAGGACCGAGCGGTCGCCGAGCGCCAGTTCCTCGGCCAAACTCAGGCCGGTCTCCTCGCATCCCGCCAACTCGTAATCCAGCAGATAGCGCGCGTTCCGCGCTCTTCCCGCGTCGGCCCGGACCCAGATCCGCAACTCGTCGGGCGTCGAGGCGTGGACGACCTCGACGCCGCGGTCGAGAAGGGGTCCGAGGCGGCCGTCCCAAATTCGGTGGATGCTCGCATCATCGTCCAGGACCACCGCGGCTTGGCGCGGCGCCAGGACCAGTTCCGACGCGAACCACGCGGGTGCCGGAGCCTGCGGAAGGGACACGGTGATCACGGCGCCCTGGCCGGGATCGGAGGCGATCCCAAGGGTCCCGCCCCACGACTCGACGCGGACGCGCGCGTGATACAGCCCGAGGCCCGAACCCCCTGGCTTCCCGTGGGTCTCTCCGCGCCGGCCGAGCTTGGCCAGGATGTCCGCCGGGATCCCCTTGCCGTCGTCCTGAACGACGATGCGCGCCTTCCCGTCCCGCGCGGACAGCGTCACCCGCACGACGCCGCCGCCGTCCGGGAAAGCTTCGACGGCGTTATTGATGAGGTTGGACATGAGGCGCTTGAATTCGACGGGCTGGACCCGAGCGAAGATCCCGTAGGACGGAGCGTCCAGCCGCGCCTCGATGTCGACGCGGGAGCGCGAGCGGAACTGGAGGCGCTTCTCCGTGATCAGCGGGTCGATCAGGCTCGACAGCAGCTTGGCGGAGGCGGGCGCCGAGAAGGCGTCCGACGCGCCGGCCTCGGGCACCCGGTTCAGCATGCTGTTGGCGATGTCGTGGATGCGGCCCACCGCGCCGCGGATCAGGAGGCGCTGCTCCTCGGGAAGACGTGCGGCGTCGCCGGCCGCGACCTCCAGGGCCGCCAGCGGCGAGCGGACGTCGTGGGCGACTTGCTCGAGGAGGCGCCGTCGCTCCTCGATCGCGGAGTTGCGTATCTGGTTCTCCCTCTGCTCGTGCTCGCGCGTGCGCTGCATGACCTCGAACAACACCGTCTTCATCTCGCCGGGGATGCCCTGCAGATAGGTCGCCGTCGCCCCATCGTCCGCGAGCTGCATCGAAGTGAGCGCTCGGGAGACGTCGCCGATGGACTCCAGCACGAACTGGATCGCGAACGTGATCGCCACGCTCCCGAACACGAGGCCGAACGAGAGGCTCAGCACCCCATACCAGGTGGAGCCGAGCGTCAACGCCAGGAACAGCAGCGGCACCACCATCGCCAGCATCAGCCGGATCCTCATCTTGGCCGCGAGGCTGTCCTCGTCGAACGGCTGCACCAGCTCGATCCGCGATCGCCGGAAGAGGAGCGGAAGGCAGGTGATGACGCCCGCGAGGGTCCAGAGGTAGGAATTGAAGCTGATGGTCATCCCTCCTCTCCGCATCGCTTCGGCCTGGATGGCCCAATCCGTCACGCCGAAGGCGAACCAGCCGCAGGCCAGGAGCGTGGAATCCAGCGACCGGCTGCTGAAGAAAGAGTACAGGGCGTAGGAGAGGAGCGAGACGGAGCAGACGAGCGCGGAGCACGCGGTGATCAGCTTCGGGACGTCCATCTTTGCCGAAAGAGCCAGATAGGTCGGATAGATCACGAACGGGATGGACAGCATGAAGGAGAGGCCGAAGGCCAGCCAAAGCTTCGAGTTACGCAGCGAGGCCGCGGGATCGGTCTGCCGCAGCAGAAGTCCGGCCGTAGCGAGCAGGTACACGAGATGGTAAGGAGTGTTGGCCAGGAACACCATGTAGCCCGCGTTCCCGTCGAACTTCAGCAAATAGAAGCTCGTGAAATAGAAGGCGTCGGCGCCCGCGAGCACGATCAGCGCGGACGCGAATAGATAGCGGCTCGTCTGACGCCCGGGGAATTCGGCGCCTCGGTTCGCAAACAGCACGAGCCCCGTCGCGATGGGGAGGAGGACCTGCACCACGTGGAGGAGGGCAGCCTGTTTGAGGCTATGCTCCGGGATCAGGAGGTGCACGAGGCTCGTGTAGGTGGCGGCGACGAGCAGGATCCTCAGGTAGCGCTGGAACATGTCATCCTCCTCGGGCCTCTCAGCCCGGGATTCTCCCCGCCCACTGGGCGCACGCGTACAGGCCGGCAAACGCCAGGCAGCCGACGAACGACATGCTCTGCAGCCCCGCGAACAGGGCGGAGAAGTCGGCGCTCCCGAACGCCCGAAGGCCCGCGGGCGCGAAATGAGCGCCGACCTTGCTCGACCACCACATCGAGGACCCGATCGTCACGTACAGCAGCGCCATCTGCAAGGTCCTCCGCCCCGGTCGGGAGCGCGAACTGACCAGAGCCAGCGCGGCCGGGACGAACAGGGTCTCCGAAATCACAAGCGCGCAATAGAACAGCACGAGCGCCGCGGGGGAGCCCGCGCCCGATCGATACGCCGCGCCGAGGACGAAGAAAGCGAGGGCCAACACCGCATAGCCCGAATTCAGGCGCACGGCCGGGTCCGAGGGCGCGCCTCGGCCCCATCTTGACGACAAGAGCATCACCATCAGCGCGCCCACGCCGACGTTGAACGCCGGATCCAGCGCCTGGAAGAATGTCGTGGGGATCCGCAGGCCGAGCACCTCGCGGTCGACGAAGCGGTCCGTGAAGACGTTGATGGTCGTCGACGAGTGCTCGCACAGGCCGAAGAAGAGGAAGACCCCCAGCGCCAGGACAAACATGGTCAGGGCGCTCGCGCGATCGCGGGTGTCGCGCCAATGCAGGATGAGCATGGCGGCGGGCGCCGCGACGCAGAGGACGCCCATGACGGCGTCGACGGACTCCGTCGGCAGGAGGAAGCCGAAACGCACGGTCAGCAGCGCCGCGAGCATCAAGACGAGGACCTTCGCTCTCCGGATCGCCGGGACGCGCTCCTTCGCGCACCGGCCCGCGAGCAGCGACCCGGCTGCCAGCGCGGCGCCGCCCAAGAGGAATGACAGTCTCCAGGAAGACTTCTCCCCGCCCCCGGCGAGCAGGATCGCCCCCAGGAATGTCCCGGCGTTGAACCAGGCGTAGAGCGCGGAGAAAGCCGCCTGCTCCCTTTCGGGGTCCTGCTCGCGGATCAGCCGGCCCAACGAGGAGGGGATCAGCGAGCGCGCGAACCCCGTCCCCACGATGACGAGGCTCAGCCCCTCGAAGAAGCGCCTGCCGTCCGACAGCATCACCAAGAAGCCGAGTGCGCCGACGGCGAAGCCGGCCTCGATGACGGAGAGCTCCGGTACGTCCAGCCGGACCGCAAGGCTCCCGAGGAGCGGGAGGACGAACGAGACCGCAAGCGTGAAGGAGTACGTCTCAAAGGCCCGCTGATCACCCTGCCTCAGCGCGCCCACCAGGAACAGGATGAGCATCGCCCGCAGACCGTTGAACGCGAACTTCTCGATTGCTCCGATCGCGTAGAGCGCGTTGATGGACATCCCGTTATCCGGGCCGCCTCAACGAGACGACGAGCTTGCCGAAATGCGCGTTCGCGGCCATCCGGGCGTGCGCCTGCGCCAGGTCGTCACCGCCCAGCACCTGGTCGATCACCGGGTCGATCTCGCCGTTCGCGACGTGCGGCAGCCCTCGCGCGCGGATGCCGGCGGCGGTGACTCCCTTCTGCTCCAAGCTCCGCGGGCGCAGGAGGCTCCCATGGACGCTGAGGCTGTTGTCGAGCAGGCGCCCGATGTCGATGCGCGCCTCCTCGCCGGAATACGAATCGATAAGCGCCAGCCGCCCTCCCGTCCTCAGCAGCCGCAGGTTCGCGTCGAAACTTTCCGCTCCCCGGATGTCGAGGATGAGATCGAAGCTCCCTTTCGAGTCCGGCGCTTGGTCGAACTCGCCCGTCGTCATCCCCGTCAGCCCGAGCTCGCCCAGCCGCTTCAGGTTCTCCGGCTTGCCGGTGGTGGTCTGGACCGACGCGCCGAGAGCCTTCGCGAGCTGAGCCGCAACGATCCCCACCCCGCCGGTGGCGTGATGGATCAACACGGCCTCGCCGGCCTTCAGGCGGCCGATCTCGACGAGGTTGAGCCACGCCGTGAAGAGCGCTTCGGGCAGAGCCGCGCCCTGCTCGAAGGACAGCCGGTCCGGCAACGGCAGCGTCGCCTGCGCCGGAGCGACGGCGCGGTCGGCGTATCCGTTTTCCTTGAGCAGGGCCATGACCCGGTCGCCGATCTTGAGATCCGACGGCCCGGCGCCGAGCGCCGCCACCGTCCCGGAGACCTCCAAGCCCAGCGTCGCGTCCGCGCGGAGCGCGCCGGCCTTCTTCGCGAGTTCCAGGTCGAGCCTGTTGATCCCGAAGGCGGCGACGTCGATCAGCACCTCGTTCGCCGACGGCTCCGGAAGGGCGACCGCGCGCTTCACGAAGCCGTCTCCGGACGGGATCCACCTCGTGCAGGAATTCATGTCGATCTCACCTCACGCCTTCAGAACGAGAGCGCCCCAGGAGAACCCGACGGCGCTGCTGGCCAGAACCAGCTGGTCGTTCTCCTGGATCCGCCCCGACTCCTGCGCCTTCATCAAGCCCAGGAGAACGTCCGACCCGCCGATGTGGCCGAAATCCTCGTGCGTTCGCTGGAAGGCCGCGGCGGCGATCCCCAGCTTCGCGCTCAGGTGGTCGATCAGCCGCCAGTCGCCCTGGTTCATGAACACTCCGGCGACGGCGCCGACGTCGACGCCGGCCCTTCCGAGCGCCGACCGGATCACCTCTTCGTAGTTCTTCTTGTACGTTCTCTTGATGCCTTCCTCGATCTCGTCCGAGGTCTCCATCGTCAGCGTGGCGGCCCCGCGCGCGAGGTGCATCGAATCGCCGTAGGTCGGGTCCGTCATGAAGGCCTCGGCGACGATCACGCGCCGCGCCTCCCCCTTGCGCAGGATCACGGCCGAGACGGCGTCGGCCCAGCCGAACAGCGGCAAGTGCGTCTCGTCGGCGTAATCGACGAAGGGCGAGAGCTGATCGCTGACTAGAACAAGCGCGGTGGTCCACTCGTCGTGGGTGAGCAGCAGGGACTTCGCGTTCGCGATCGCCCACGTCGCGCCGTTGCATCCGGCCATCACGTCGAAGCCGTAGGCGCGCCCGGCCCCGATCGCCTTCATGAGCCCGGCGCTCCTCGAGTACAGCGACTTGGACGGCGGCGTCGTCGAGCTGTGGATTACAAGATCGATCTTCGCGGGACCAATCCCGGCGCTCTCGAGGGCGCTCCGCGCCGCTTGCGCCTCGCTGTGCTCCACGTCGGCGCCCGGCGGGAACGTGCGCTTCGTGCGGATGCGCAGTATCTCGACGGCCCGGGCCCGCAGTTCGGCGCCCCGGATGAACGCCTCGGGTCCGACGGACGACGATCCGGGGACCACCGCGGCGGAAACGATGCCGACCGTTCGGCCGGAAACCGCGCTCATCCGAAAAACCCGCCGTCTTCGATCCCAAGACGGTAGAGAATCCGACGCTGGCCTTGGCTGGGCGTGGCGGCCTTATGCAGCGTCGAGCGGTTATCCCAGAGGACCATGTCGCGGGGCGACCAGCGGTGCGTGTAGCGGTGACGCGGCTCCTCCACTTCCTTGAAGACCGCCGCCAGGACGCGCTCCGATTCGGCGGGCTCCAGTCCGACGATGGATTGGGTGAAGCCGGGGTTCAGATAGACGATCGGCTTTCGGCTGATCCGGTGCCGGATGACCGCCGGATGCTCGACCGGCGGACAATGCATCCGATCCCTCGCCTTGAGCTCGTCGACCGAGAGGCCGACGTCTTGAGCAGTGAGAATGTACTTTGGGAAGCCGTCATGCAGGCCGGACCGCCCGGACAGGACGGTCTTGAGGTCGTCGGGCAAGGCGCTATAGACCGAGCCCATGTCCACGAAGCTGGTGTCCCCACCGCGCTTTGGCACCTCGTTGGCCAGCAGCACGGAGATCGGCTGCGGCTCCTTCAAGAACGACTGGTCGGTGTGCCAATAGAGTCCGACGCGGTCCATGCCGATCATCCTGCCGGCGACCGGGGCGTTCGCGACCACGAAGACCTCCGGATAATCGGGATGGTTGTGGCTGACGTCCACGAACGTGCGCAGCGTCCCCAGGCTCCGCCCGAAGGCCACGAACTCGGGTAAGGAGAGGTCCGCGTCCCGGACGACCAGCACCTTGTGCTCGTACAGCAGCGGGAGGAGCTTCTCCTTAGCCCAGGCGAGCAGCGAAGGCTTCCCGTCGTGGCGGATCTCAAGGCCGAAGCCGTCCGAGAGCGCCGCCGTCCTCACGCGCGCTTCTCCCCCAGCGCGAGAACGCCGTCTTCGGCCGCCCGGACTCCGAGCCGCTTGAGCATCTCGGCCAAGCCGCGCACCTCAGCGAGCGAGTGCGCCGCGGACAAGGAGATGCGCAGCTGGGCCTTCCCCCGCGAGACGGTCGGGAAGAAGGCGCAATTGACGAGGCAGCCGGCGTCGAGGAGCTGACGAGCGACGCGGATGGCCGCGCGCTCGTCGCCGATCACGACGCTCCTGATCGGGAAGCCGTCCTGATCGCCGCCGAACGCCCGGTTGAAGACGTCGATGCGCTCCGCCAGCCTCCGCTGCAGCCGCGCGACCGAGCCGTTCTGGTGCAGGCGGATCAAGGTCATCGAAGCGGCGATCGCGCCATAATCCATGGGCGCGGAGAAGGCGTAGGTCTGGCCGAAATACCGGACGAGACGCTCTTGTTCGGCCCTGCGGACCAGGACGCCGCCGCCGGTAGCGCCGAACGCCTTGGCGAGGCTGAAAGTCAGGATCGTCTTGGGCGGCAGGACGCCGCCGCACGACGCGATGACGAAGCCTTCTCCGCGAGTGCCGTACAACGAGGTGCCGTGCGCATCGTCGACGTACCACCGCAAGCTGGTGTCCTGAAGCAGGCGGCGTACCTTTTCGATGGGGCACGCTCCCCCCATCGAATACACGCCGTCCGAGACATAGACCGGCGTGAGCCCGCGGCGCTCCGCGTCCTCGACCTCGTCCTGGAGCCGGTCGATGCGGTTGTGCTCGATGACGACGACCTCGGCCTCCTTTTCGAGGATCGGCCTCAGGTACTGCATGGACGAGTGGGCGAGCTTGTCGAAGATCAGCCGGACGCCGCCCTTCGCGCCGATCAAGGCGCCGCTGGCGACCAGCGGCATGACGGACATGTGGGTCGACGTCACCGACGGGAAGACGACCGCACGCGCGTCGAACAGCCGCGACAGCGCCGTCTCGAGCTCGCGGTTCTTCTCCAGCGACAGCCGCGTCCTGGCGCAGCAGAAACCGATCCCCCAGTCCCGCGGGATGCCGCGGTAGCTGGCGACGACCTCCCGCTGCATGTCCAGTCCCAGATAGGAGCAGTTGATGAATTCCGTGACCCATTTGCCGGGCGAAATCTCGACGCGCTTGCCGTCGCGACGCCGGAAGCCGAGGTGCATCACCCCGTCCGCGACCGCCGCGTCGACCAAGGGGAGGCTGTAGTCGACCACCGACCGCATGTTCCGTCCGCCGCGGCCCGCCCCGGCGGCGGTCCGAGGGAGAGAGCGCTCGTCTCGTCGCCGCCTGGGAATCGTCATTTCGCTGGCACCTTAATTACATCTTATCCAATTCGTTCGTCCCGAGGGATATCCCCTCATGCCGAACGCGATCAATTTTCGTGCCGCCCCGGAAAATCATATAGTTAATCCGTGGGAATGGCGGCATGAACACCCCCGAGCGGCCGGTCATCGAAACGAAGCGCCTCGTCCTCCGCCTCCTCGAGAAGAGCGACCTGCCCGCGCTGTTCGCGGTTAACGGCGACGACGAGGTCTTCCGCTACTCGCCGCGCGAGAGTTGGAAGACGCCCGCCGACGGCGAGGCGTGGCTGTCCCGCGTGATGGCCCACCGCGAGAGCGGCGCCACCATGCAGTTCGTGATCGTCCTGCTCGAGAGCGGGCGTCCCATCGGGACCTTGGCCATCTTCCACTTCGACGAGAACGTCGGCAGCGCGGAGATCGGCTACGTGCTCGGGCGCGAGCATTGGGGCAAAGGCTTGATGACCGAAGCCCTCGCGGCGTTCGTTGGATTCAGCTTCGAGTCGCTCGGGCTCAAGCGCCTCGAAGCCGAACTCGACCCGCGCAACGCGGCATCAATTAAGGTGCTCGAACGCGTGGGCTTCACCCAGGAAGGCCTCCGGCGCCGCAATTATTTCTCAAAGGGCGAGGTGACCGACACCGGGCTGTACGGGATGCTGAGCCAGGACCCGCGCCCGAAATAAGGTCGATCACGATCAGGACGGGTTTGCCTTTAATCATATCAGTCGGCCTTGAACAGGCCCTTGTCGAAGACCTGGACCGCGGTGCGCCAGGCGACCGCGTGCTCGCCGTCCTGGGCGATGGGGACCTCCGCGGGGAACACGCGCAGGACCGTCCTGCCGTCGGACCAGAAGAACAAGTCGCCGGAGCGGCGCGCCTCGCCGTAGACGAGCGCGTAGTCGCCGGCCGTCTTGCCGACGGTGAGGACGCGGGACTCCTTCTCATCGTAGACGATCTCGATTTCCACCAGGACGCCTTTCTTAAAACCGAGATACAGGGTCTCGATCTTCGACGGAAAAGCCTTGGCCGTGCCGCGCTGCACCGTGTAGCGCGTGACCCCCGTGCGCGGCTCGACCGTCGCCGGCCACTCCTGCGCGGGCGGGTAGACGCGCCGCACGCGCTCCAGGCCGTCGCCGAGCTGGACGTGGACGAGGTAGCGCTGCAGCGGCGTGTCCTCGTCGTCGTCCTGCGCGCGCGCCGCGCGCGGGAACAGCGGCAGGATCAGCAGGAGAAGAATCCAGGCGCGCACGGAATCCCTAGCCTCGATGCCGGCGCTTCTTCGCCGAGGCGAGATAGCGCGGCCCCGCGTAGTTCGCGAACGTCACGTGCCCGACCTTCGTGATGAAGTCCTTGGCCTGGCCGTACGAGGCGTTCTGCCCCGTCAGCACCGTGACCAAGTAGTCGCCGTTGGGCGTGAAGAAGATGGCGGAGTCGTGGCAGGCCTGGCGCTCCAGCCCCGTCTTGTGCGCGATCTCCCAACCGGCGGGCATGCCCTTTTGCAGGCGCGAGGCGACGGCCTTGGGCTTCTTGAGGATCTCCATCATGATGTCGCTCGAGGTCTTGTCGACGGCCTCGCCCCGGTAGATCTTCTCGAACAGCATCTCCATCTCGCGCGCGGTCGTGTAGTTCTCGTGAGCCACGCGCCCGCCCTTGATGCTCATGCCCTCCTCGTAGATGCCCGTATAAAGGAGCCCCATGCGCGGGAACTGCTGCTGGACGTAGCCGATGCCGATGCGCTCCAGGACCATCTGCGTCGCCGTGTTGTCCGACTCCATGATCATGTGGTAAAGCACGTCGCGCAGCGTGAGCGTGTAGCCGTCCGCCTGCCATTTCAGCGAACCCGAGCCGCCCCGCCGGTTGAGCCGCGTGACCTTCAGCCTCTCGTCGAGGGAGAGTCCTCCTTCGCGCAGCCGGTAGAACGTCGCGATCAGGATCGGGACCTTGATGAGGCTGGCCGCCGGGAACAGGTCGTCGGGATTGTGCGTCCAGGCGCGCCCGGTCTTCAGGTCCTTGATATAGATGGCGACCCGGCCCGGATACCGCGCGGCCATGGCGTCGAGCGCGGACGTCATCTTGTCCCACGCCGCGTCGCGCGGGTCCGGCAGCATCTGGGGCGCGGGCGGGGCGGCGATGGCGGCCGCGGGCGGCGGCGTCACGGCCGCGGGCGCGGGGGGCACCGCGAGGGTGGGCGGGGCCGCCGCCGGCAGGACCGAAGCGACGGAGGCTCCGGCGGCCGCCGGAGCCGGGACCTCGGCCACCTCCACGTCCTCCTCGGGCCGTCCGGCCTCCTCCGCCCAGTCCAGATGGTAGCCCAAGCCGTAGGAGAGGCCGACGACGATCAGCGCCGAGAACAGCAGGAGGTCGGCCCCCTGCGCGCGCAGAGCGTCCCAACGGATCTTGCGGTCGGCGTTGATTCGGTGCATTTGAGGGCGCTTCTTCCAGCATAGCAGGCGAAGGGCCCCGCCGCCAGAGGCGACGGGGCCCTATTGGAACGCCCGCTTCTAGTGGGACTTGACGGCGGGGCTCTTCGAGAACGTCAGCTTCTCGTTGCTCGAGTCCACGTCGACGTAGATCGTCGCGCCCGGATCGAACTTCTTGAGCAGGATCTCCTCGGACAGGGGATCCTCGACCGAGCGCTGGATCGTGCGGCCCAGGGGACGGGCGCCGTAGTTGACGTCGAAGCCGTTCTTGACGAGGAACGCCTTCGTCTCGTCCGAGAACTCGACTTTATAGCCCTGCGCCTCGATCTTCGTGCGCACGCGGTTGAGCATCAGGGTCAGGATCTGCGACATCTCCTGCTCGTTGAGCGGGTGGAAGACGATGACGTCGTTGATGCGGTTGATGAACTCGGGGCTGAACACCCGCTTGACCTCGTCCATCACGGTCTCCTTCATCTTCTTGTAGTCGCGCTCGTTCTGGTCGGCGGCGTCGGCCGACGTGAAGCCCAAGGACTTGCCCTTGGAGATGAGGCGCGCGCCCACGTTGGAGGTCATGAGCAGGATGGTGTTCTTGAAGGACACCTTGTGGCCCAGGTTGTCGTTGAGGATGCCGTCGTCCATGACCTGCAGCAGGATGTTGAAGATGTCGGGGTGCGCCTTCTCGATCTCGTCGAGCAGGACGACCGAGTACGGCTTGCGCCGCACGGCTTCGGTGAGCTGGCCGCCCTCTTCGTAGCCCACGTAGCCCGGAGGCGCTCCGATGAGGCGGGACACGGCGAACTTCTCCATGTACTCCGACATGTCGATGCGGATCATCGACTCCTCGTTGCCGAACATGAACTCGGCGACCGCGCGGGCGAGCTCGGTCTTGCCGACGCCCGTCGGGCCCAGGAACATGAAGGAGCCGATGGGCTTCTTCACGTCCTTGAGGCCCGCGCGCGCGCGGCGGATGGCCTGCGAGATCGTCTTGATCGCCTCTTCCTGGCCGATGACGCGCTTGTGGAGGTTCTCCTCCATGTGCACGAGCTTCTCGGTCTCGGACTCGGTGAGCGCGGTCACGGGCACGCCGGTCCACTTGGAGACGACGGCCGCGATGTCCTCGGCCACGATCGTCGGGGTGGACAGGTCGCGCTTCTCGCGCCACTTCTTCTTGGCCTCCTCGAGCGCCTTGCGCAGCTCCTTCTCCTTGTCGCGCAGGCGGGCGGCCTTCTCGTACTCCTGGCCGGAGATGGCGGCGGACTTGTCCTTGACCACCTTCTCGATCTCGACTTCCTTGTCCTTGAACTGGGGCGGCGTCTGCGAGCTCTGCAGGCGCGCGCGCGAGCCGGCCTCGTCGATGAGGTCGATGGCCTTGTCGGGCAGGAAGCGCTCGGAGATGTAGCGGTCGGAGAGCTCGGCGGCGGCCTTGAGCGCGCCGTCGTCGTACTTGACCTTGTGGTGCGCCTCGTACTTGTCCTTGAGGCCGCTCAGGATCTCGAACGTCTCGTCGACCGACGGCGGGTCGACGACGATGGGCTGGAAGCGGCGCTCGAGCGCGGCGTCGTGCTCGATATATTTTCTGTACTCGTCGAGGGTCGTGGCGCCGATCGTCTGGAGCTCTCCGCGAGAGAGCGCCGGCTTGATCATGTTGGACGCGTCGATGGCTCCCTCGGCCGCGCCGGCTCCGATCACGGTATGGAGCTCGTCGATGAAGAGGATCACCGACCCCTTCGAACGACGGATCTCCTCGATGATGTTCTTCAGGCGCTGCTCGAATTCGCCGCGGTACTTGGTGCCCGCGACGACGAGAGCGAGGTCGAGCGTCAGCACGCGCTTGTTGAGCAGGATCTCCGGGACGTCGGCCGTGGAAATCTTGGAGGCGAGACCCTCGACGATCGCGGTCTTGCCCACGCCGGGATCGCCGATGAGGACGGGATTGTTCTTGGTCCGGCGAGCAAGGATTTGAATCATCCGTTCGATCTCATCGGCACGACCGATCACGGGATCCAATTTCCCTTCGCGAGCCATCGCCGTGAGGTCTCGCCCAAACTCGTCCAGAGTCGGTGTTTTGGACTTCGTGCGGGACGGCGAGCCGGACCCCGAGGACTGCGCCTCGCCCTTGCCGCCGCCCTGCTGCTGCGCCTGGCCCTCGCCGAGGAGGTTGAGCACCTCCTCGCGCACCACGTCGAGGCGCAGGCCCAGGTTCTCGAGCACGCGCGCCGCCACGCCCTCCTCCTCGCGGATGAGGCCGAGGAGCAGGTGCTCGGTGCCGACGTAGGAGTGGCCCATGTGCTGGGCCTCCTCGACGGCGTACTCGAGGACTTTCTTGGCGCGCGGCGTGAACGGGATCTCGCCGAGCAGCATGACGTTGTCGCCGGTGCCGACGATCTTCTCGATCTCGGAGCGCACGCGGCGCAGGTCGACGCCGAGGTTCGCGAGAACCTGGGCGGCCACGCCTTCGCCGAGGGCGATCAGCCCGAGCAGGATGTGCTCGGTGCCGACGTAGTCGTGATTGAGGCGCTTGGCTTCCTCTTGGGCGATGAGAATGACCCGCTGCGCGCGCTCGGTGAATCGATTGGACATAAAGTGTCTCCTCGGGGAATGGCCCGACTTCCCTATATACGGACAGTATGCTCGGCCCGCGTTACGGAATCAAGGCGGGAAACTGTCGACGCCATTCTACATATTTTGGAGTGTCAACCTCTTTACCGACTTTTTAATCCCCCGTAACACGGAAGCATGGCATTCCGCCGGGGCCGGGGCTATACTGCCGGAAGTCCGCAGGAGGGGTGACATGAGAATCGCGTTGATCGGGCTGGCCGCGCTGCTCCCCGCGCTCGCCTCCGCGGACGACGCCTCCCCGGCGCCCTACGTCCTCCATCAAGGCCGCGCCGTGCGCGCCGAATCCGGCCCGCCCGCCGGCGAAGGTTCTTCCGCTCCTCGAGGTTCCACGGGACAGGGCTCGCGGGGGGTCTCGATGCGGCAGGTCTCCAACTTCGGCGCCGCCCCCGTCCGCACCAGCGTCGTCGGCGGACGCTCCTCCTTCACCCGCTCTTCGGCCCCGTCCCCGGCCCCGGCGGCTCGCGGATTCCGCCGCGCCTCCGCGCATCGTCGCGGGATCACGGGAGGTTCCGCGCCGACGGCGTCCACGCCGTCCGACAGCGCTGCGCCCCCCTACGCCGTGCCCGGCGCCAAGATCATCAGCGCGGGGCAGCCGCCCGTCTATTCGGAGGCCGCCGGCGGCGGCACGCACTCGGTGGAAGGCGGCGGCTTCATCGCCATGGATCAGACGAAGGCTCATGACGTCGGGCGCGCGCCCGGAATCACGTGGGCGCCGCCGGACACGCCGCCGGGACGGAACGCGAACATGGGCGGCGGCGGTTCCGGCGCCTCGGCCAACGGGCCCATGCCCGCGTCGAGCGGCTCAAGCGGATCGACGAACACGGACGGCTCTGGAGGCCATATCAGCGGGACTGGCGACGGAGGCAACAACAACTCGAACAACAACGGCAACGGCTCCCAGGACAGTGCGACGGGCTTCAACCCGAGCTTCTAATGCGACGATCGTTCATCGCCGGTTGCGCTCTCGTTCTCGCCGCGACGTCCGCCTTCGCCCGCGGGGGCGGCGGACGCGGCTTCTCGGGCGGCCGCGGCGCTTCCGTTTCCGGCGGCCGCGCCGCGTCCCGCGGCTTTTCCGGTGTTTCTCGCGGCTTCTCCGGGGGCTTCTCCCACGCGGCGTTTCGTCCCTCCATCGGGCGCTCGACCTCCTTCACCCATTCCTCGTTCTTTCGCGCCGCCGCGCGTCCCGCGGCCTCGCGTTCTTTCGGCCGCGCGACGTTTCACGCCGCGGCGGCGCGGACGACGGCGCGGCGCGTCACCGGCTCCGATTCCGGGGGAACGCCCGCTTGGGCCGCGATCGGGTCTAAGATCGTCAGCGAGGGCCAACCGCCCGTCTACTCCCAAGCCTCCGGCGGCGGCACGCACTCCGTCGAGGGCGGCGGCTTCATCGCCATGGATCAATCCAAGGCGAACGACGTGGGCCGCGCGCCGGGCATCTCGTGGGCCCCTCCGGACCGCGCCATGTCCTCCGGCGCCTCGGGCGGCGGCGGCACCGGCGCCAGCTCGAACGGGCCGGCCTTCGATCCGTCCTTTTAACCCCCAAATGCCGTCCTTCGACTAATTAAAAGGTCGTCTCTGTAACTATTACGTCATTGACGGTTTTTTGACGTCCTCTTATACTCCATATGTGCGGGCTTTTCAGCGCCGGGTCCTTTTTTTTGCCTCCCTCGGGGCCCTGCTCCTCGTTCCCGCCCTCGCCCGCGCCCAGGTCGACATCGACAAGATCGACGGCATCGCCGAGGTCTATTTCCCCCGCAGCCAGAACTGGCGCGAGATCCACGAGACCCCCTACCGCCTCGAGAACGGCGACCGCGTGCGCAGCGGGGCGGAGTCGAGCGTCAACATCAACTTTCCGGACGGCAGCCGCATCCTGCTCGGGCCGTCGAGCGAGTTCGTCGTGGACTCGGGCGAGCGCAACGAGGTCCTGCTCGGGCTGAACCTCGGCACGCTGCGCGCATGGGTCGCGCATCTCTCCAGCCGCAAGGCCTTCCACGTGAAGACGCCGACCGCGGTCTGCGCGGTGCGCGGCACGCAGTTCATCGTCGGCGTGACTCCCGCGCGCGAGACCTCGGTCGACGTCTCCCAGGGCGTGGTGGCCGTCAAGACTTTGCTCGGCGAGGAAGTCGAGCTCGGCGACAACCGCCAACTGCGCTCGATCCGCGTCCTGCCGGACCGCCCGCTCGAGCTGCCGCCGGCGGGCGGCGGCGCGACGGGAAAGGCCGCGCGGGCCAAGCTCGCGGCCTCCGAAGCCGCGCGGCACGCGGCGGCCGTCGCCGCCGCCGCGAAGCCGGCGTCCGAGCCCAAGGCCGCCTTCATGGCGCCTTCGTCGGCGCGAGAGGAGTTCCGGCACGAGGTCCAGCGCGAGGTCTTTCTCGGCATGAGCCGCGAGGCGGTCCAGGCCTCGGCCGCCCGCGAGGCCCGCCTGGCCGAGTACCAGGAAGGCAAGACGCTCATCGACGTCAACGGCCAGCGCGTGCGCCTCGAGGAGTACGTCGTGCGCCCGGCGCCCGACACGTTCAAGCTCGTCGCGCTCAACGAGCGCGCGGCGAACCTCAACTTCTTCACCTACGCGGCGCAGTTCAACCAGACCCTGCCCACCGACCTGCGCCTGGCGACGCGCTTCCTCAACGGCACCGACGGGACGGCGCCGTCGTACTTCGTCGTCAACTACCAGACCACGCGCTCCAACACGATCGACTCGATCCAGGAGTTCGGCTCGGGCGGGCACCTGGTCAGCTCGGTGCTGACGGCGGACCAGACGGTCTACGATCCGGTCACGAACCTGTTCCACACCGTGACGGCGGGCTCGAGCCTGTGGAAAACGCTGTTCGACAACTACTCCTACGTCGTCGACGGCCGCGAGAAGTTCGGCTGGCAGCCGGCGGCGGGCTCCGGGATCACGTCCTACGACTACGTGGCCGGCGGCATCAACACGCGCATCCTGGGCGGCGGCGCATCCTGCGGCGCCGCGGGCTGCGCGACGGCGGGGCCGGTGACCTGCACGAGCTCGACGTGCGAGGCCGCGGCGCGCCCCGGCGTGACGAGCACGCCCGACGGCACGGCGGTCCTGCACGACCAGGCCGCGATCACCTACGCGGGCGACGGGACCTCCGAGACCTACGACTTCTACGTGATCGGCGACGACGGTCATAAGGCGACGGCCGCCGACTTCGGCGGCATCATCAACGGCGAGCAGTACCACAACACGCTCCTCAAGTTCAATTTCGAGCAGGTGATCACCTCCAGCGAGTTCCACGGCCGCAAGATCGACCTCGTCGTCGAGCCCAAGATCCTGATCAACTCCGGGGTGATCCAGTGAGGCGGCTGGCCCTCGCCGCCGCGCTGGTCCTCGCCGCCGCGGCGCGAGCATTCGCCGCCGGCCCCGTGAACAGTCCGTGGCCGCAGCCCTTCGGCAACGCCCAGCGCACGAGCTCGACCACCGCGACCTCCCCCTCGAAGCTCAAGCTGGTGTGGACGGCGAACGTCGATGCCTTGTCCTCCGGCCATTCCTCGGCCGGCGCCGCGATCGGAGCCGACGGTTCGATCTACGTGGTCACCATCGGCACCGTCGCGAAATACTCAACGGCCGGCGTGCAGCAATGGTCCAAGGGCATCGGCTACGCCCCGTACAGCAGCCCCGCGATCGGCAACGACGGAAGCGTCTACGTCTCGACCTTGGACGCCAACGGCAGCAACCCCTTTTACAGCGTCCGGCTCAGCACGCAAACCGGCGCCGTGGTCTCCGCGTCGGCAGGGTTGTGCGTCGGCGGATTTTCCGACGAGAGCTCGCCGCTTCTGACGAATGGCGGCACGGTCTACTACACGACGACGGATCAGGGCGGGGCGGGGAGGTTCCAAAGCGGCTGTCTCACCAACGTCGCCCCGTCCGGTCAGATCTCTTGGGAAAACTCGTCCGCCGCTTCGGGCGTGGAGAGCGGCCCCCTGGCGCTCGAGCCGGACGAAAGCGCGATCTTCGTGGCCGCGGCCGGCGGCTCGATCTCGAAGTTCTTACCCAACAGCACCATTCCGACCAGCGGGGCCAGCGGCACCTACAACGCCATGGCCGTCGGCCAGAGCGGAACCGTATTCGTCATCTCTCAATCAGCGGTGACAGCCCTGAATCCTTCGACGCTCGCGACTCTCTGGACTTATTCCGGAAGCAACTTCGACAACTATCTCGCCGTTTCGGGCAACACCGTCTTCTTCACAAGCCATACGATCGTCAACACCCTCAATGACACGCAGCTGGTCGCGCTGAACGCGACGACCGGCGCATTCCTATGGAACTCGGACGTCCTCTCGACGGCCCTCGGCGGCTGGCCCGTGGGGTTCGCGGCGCCGGCGGGGATGGTCGGCCAGATGACGGTCGCCGGCACCGACGTTCTCGTGCCGACCTACAACGTCCAGTTCGGGACCTCGTCGGCGCTCTCCTTCATCAGCGCTCTCGACGCGACGACGGGTTCCCGGCGCTGGACGGAGCCGCAGCCCGCGGGCGCTTTCGGGGCCTTCGCGGGACAACCGATCCCGGCGAACACGGCGCTCTACTCGTTCAACAAGACCGACCTCTACTCCTTCCAGGCCTCAGGCGCCACCTCCCTCACGGTCTCCAAGACGACCGGGACCCTGATTCCCGAGAGCTCCGTTACGATCACCGCCAACATCAAGAACGGCGGAGGCTCGGGCGTTCCGGGCCTCTCCGTGTTCATGTTCGTGTCCACGGGTCAGGCGGCGCCGGCCGGCGTTTACGGCTACACCGATGCCTCGGGCAACTACTCGGTCACCTTCGCCTCCAACTCTTTCAACTCCTCCGTCGTCGAATCGACGTTCACCGTGCGCGTCGTCGCCCAGGACTTCGCGCCCGTCGACGTGCCGATTTTCCTTGAGGGCGAGAACATCGACCACTTCGACATGGCGACGCCGAGCACGACCTCGATCGGCATCCCTTTCGGCGTGAGCGTGTACGCCCGCAACGCGTACGATCATCCCCTGCCGACGTTCCCGGGAACGTCGGGGCCGGTGACGGTCACGCTCGCGCCGTATCTCGCCGGGACCCAAGTCGCGGGGACCGGCGCCCTCGGCATCACGTCGCTCGGCATCTCCAACGGCACCGGTACGATCAGCAGTGAGACCTACAACAAGATCGAGTCGATCCAGATCCGCGCGGCGCAGAACTCTCCCGGCGTCGCCGTCGGCCTCTCGACGACCATCGTCGTCAACGGCCCCAACCACTTCGACGTGACGATCCCGACCGGCGCGGTCGCCGGCCAGAACTTCCCCGTCACGATCGTCGCGCGCGACGTCCTGAACAACCAGGTCGCGGGCTACACCGCGACACTGGCGCTCTCGGCGGGCAAGGCGACCAGCACGGACACCGCCGCGACCGGCAGCCTGTCGATCACGAGCGTCAACATGCCTCCCACGGGCTCGCTCACGCTGAGCAACGAGACGTTCAGCACCGGCGGCGGCATCGCCCTGAAGGTCGCCGACTCGGGCCTGGGCATCGCGAGCTTCTCGAGCACGATGACGGTCACCCAGCCGACGCTGACCATCGACCACTACCACATCACCATGGCGACGTCGATCACGGTGGGGGCTCCCTTCAACTTCGACGTCGAGCCGCAGGACGCCTCGAGCTCGCCGGTTTCCTATTCGCTGGCGCGCTCGCTCAATATTCAGCCTTTCCTCGCCGGCACGGGCATCGCGGGCAGCGGCTCTCTGGGCGTGACGACCCTGCCGCTCGCCGCCGGAGCCACGTTCTCCTTCACCGCCTCGCAGACCTACAATAAGATCGAGAACGTCCAACTTCGGGTCACCGACGACGACGGCCGGGTCGGCATCACGACGTACACGGTGAGCTTCACGGGCCCGACCCAGTTCGTCGTGACCGTCCCCACGGCCGCCCAGGCCGGCGTGCCGTTCCAGTTCGTCGTCCAGGCCCAGGACGCCGGCAACAACCAGGTGCTCGGCTACAACGGCACCGTCAACATCTCGGCCGTCGACTCGGTGAACACGCTGCTCGCCGGCGGTGGCACGCTGGGAGTCACGAGCCTCAATCTGGCGGGCGGAGCGGGCTCCTCCTCGTTCCAGAGCTACACCAAGGCCCAAGGCATCCGCTTCCGGGTCGCCGACTCCGGCGTCGGCGTCACGACGATCTCCTCGTCGATGACGGTCGTCGCCGGCCCCGCCGCCTCGCTGACCCTCTCCGGAAATCCCCAGTCGACGATCGCGACCGTGCCCTCGGTGCTGACCGCCCAGGCCGCGGACGCCTTCAACAACCCCATCCTCGGCTCGACCGTGACCTTCACCGTCGCGAGCGGCTCGGCCGTCGTGACGCTGGGCCTCGTGGGCGGCGCCGTGCCCGGGAGCGCCGGCGTCGTCTCGACGCAGGCGCCGACCAGCGTCTCGGGCGCCGCGACGGCCTTCTTCGGCTCGACGACGACGCTCTTCTCGCAAGGAGACCTCGTCGTCGCAACGCTCGGCGGCCTGACCGCGACGACCACGATCTACAACGCCGTCCTGCTCACGGGAGCGGGCGGCGTCGTCGCCAACCAGTCGAATCCCCAGCTCAGCGTGAACTGCCCCGCCTCGACGTGGGCCTTCAACGTGCGCATGTCGGTGGCGGGCAAGTCCGAGCTTTCGGCGGCCGACCTGGCGCTGACCACCGCCGCCTTCGCCGCCAGCGCCAACACCTTCGTCTCGACCACGGTCATGAAGGTCGACGTCGTGCGCGACGCCAGCCCGGGCACGCTGGCCGGCGCCGGCAGCAAGATGGTCAGCGTCGGCCTGCCCTTCACGGCCGCGGGCGGCAGCGCGACGGTCGGCAGCTACCGCGGGCAGAGCATCCTCGTGCCCCAGTCCGTCCTGCGCGTGTTCAAGCTCAACAAGCAGACCTCGGTCTTCGAGATGGTGCTCGACGGCGTGAACCTGCCGCAGGGCAACGGCACCGTGCAGGCGCAAGTCGCCGATCCCGAGGGCATCTTCGCGCTGGGCGCGCCGCCGTTCGTGACTTTGGGCGGCGCCTCGAGCGGGACCGTCACGACCGCGCTCGCCTCCGGCGCGCAGGCCGTCGTGACCGTGCCCTTCGGCTCCTTCACGACCGCGACGACGCTGACCGTGAGCCCCCTCTCCGGAAGCAGCATCCCGGCCCTGCCGGGCGGGCTCAACCTGACCCCGACGGGCATCGCGATCTCGATCAACACGAACGGCGTCGAGCCCGTGAGCCCCGTCGGCGTCTCGCTCGGCTTTACCGCCGCCGCGATCGGCTCTCTGAACCCCAACCAGCTGCGCATCGCGCGCTACGACGCGGGCGTCGGCTGGAAGGTGCTCGACTCCCAGGTGGACACGACGGGCGACGTCGTCGTCGCGCAGACCGACGGCTTCTCCATCTTCGAGCTCATCGCGGCCGCGCCTTCCTCGTCGGTCGGCTCCGGCTTCGTCTTCCCGAACCCGTTCCGCCCCTCTCTCGGACACGTCAACATCAAGTTCGCCGGCCTGCCGGCCTCGGCGCACATCAAGGTCTTCACCGTCTCCGGCCGCCTGCTCCAGGAGCTCGACGCCGACTCCACCGGCTCGGTGCTGAACTGGAACGGGACCGACAAGGACGGCCGCCCGCTCGCCAGCGGCGTCTACCTCGCCGTCGTCAAGGACACGACCGGCGGCAGCGGCACGGCCACGATCAAGTTCGCGGTGCAACGATGAGGCTCTTCCTCCTCGCCTTGCCGCTCGCTCTCGCGGCGCCGCCGGCGCGCGCGGCGCTGGCGGGCGCGGACTTCCTCAACCAGATCCAGGACGTGCGCTCGCTCGGCATGGGCGAGGCCGGACAAGCCTCCGCCTCCGGCGTCGAGGGGCTCACGGTGAACCCCGCCGCCGTCCACGACGTCGAGGCCCAGCAGGCGTACTTCAACCATCAGCTCCTCGGCAACGGCATCGGCTCCGACAACCTGGCCTGGGGCCTCACGAAAGGCGTCCATCACTTCGCGCTGAGCTGGCTCCACGTCGGCTACGGGACCTTGCAAGGCCGCGACGACTTGGCCAACCCGACGGGCGGCTTCTCGCCCTCGGCCGACGCGTACGGCCTGACCTACGGCACGAACGTCGGCCCGGTCAAGCTCGCGGCGACCGTCAAGCGGGTCTCCTTCAAGATCGTCACCTCCGCCGAGGCCACCTCCTTCGACGCCGGCGGCCGCTACGCGCTCAACGACGACTGGACGCTGGGCGTCTCGGGCGAGAACCTCGGCGGCTCGCTGAAGTTCGACTCGCTCTCGGACCCGCTGCCCTCGCGCGTGGCCGGCGGCGCCGCCTGGCGCGCCAGCGACGCGTGGACGCTCGCGCTCGACTTGGTGGGGCCTCTCTACTCGTCCGCCTACGCCGCGCTCGGCAGCGAGTACCGCCTGCGCGTCAACGACGACGCCTCGTTCGCTTTCCGCGCGGGCATGAACACGCGCACGCCCGATGCGGGCAACTTCGCGGGCCTGAAGGTCGGCCTCGGCGCGGCGTTCCGCTCGGTCTCGATCGACTACGCCTTCGCGCCCGGCGCCGACGCGGGCGACTCCCACCTGTTCGCGCTCACGTGGCGCTTCGGCACCCCCGACTCCGTCAAAGGACCTCGCGAGCGATGAGAACGACCGTCCTCCTGCTCGCGGCCGCGCTGGGCGCGGCGATGCCGGCGCGCGCCGTCGAGCTCGTGCCCGTGTTCGACGCGTCGTTCCTGCTCGGCCAGCTCTACGAGAACGGCTCCGCGTCCAACTGGGAGGGCAACGGCAGCCTGCAGGCGACGCCCGCGCTCAAGTTCAACGAGGAATGGGGGCTGATCCCCACGTACGCCTTCAACTACCAGGGCACGAAGTCCGTGACCGACCTGGGCAGCGGCGGCCAGCTGTTCCAGGACTCGATGAGCCACGCGTTCATCGTCAAGGGCGTGTGGAAGCATGGCGACCTCAAGCTCAAGCCCCACGGCGGCTACCGCTGGGAGTTCCTGCGCGAGACGACCGACGAGAGCTGGGGCAACGGCCTCTTCGACTACCAGAAGCCCTCGCTCGGCCTCGACGCGGAGTACGCCTTGGCCGAGGGCTGGACGGCCACGGCCGGCTTCGACTGGTACAAGATCCGCTTCCCCAATTACTCCTCCCTCGAGTCGGGCGTCGTCTCGCAGGGGCTGGGCCGCGCCGAGGCGGCGCCGCACACGCTCGACTCCGAGAACCTCTCCTGGACCGCCCAGACCACGTTCCCGACGCCGCTGCCGGACTTGCGCGGCCTGCTGACGGCCAACTGGACGACGCGCTCCTACGGGGAGCAGCACATCGTCGTCGCCTCGGGCGACCTGACGCCGGACACGCGCGTCGACCAGATCAAGTCGATCACCGGGACGCTGTTCTGGGGCCGCAAGATCAGCGACGACCTGAGCCTGTTCGTCAACCTGCAAGGCGCCTGGACGCGCGTCGACTCCAACCAGAACAACTACGACGCGGCGGTCAACGTGTTCCTGCCCGACTACTACGGCTACGAGGAGACCTCGATCCAGCCGCGCGCGACGGCGGTCATCGGGCCCAAGAAGGTCGAGTTCTCCTTCGCCTACCTGCGCTCGCACCGGCGCTACCTCGACCGCCCCGCGCAGGACGCCTCGGGCGCCTACCTCTCCGACGCGCAGTACATCGACCAGGACAACTTCACGCTCGACCTCGGCGTGCCGATCAACCAGCACTGGAAGCTGCTCGCCACGGCCAACATGGCGACGGCGAGCTCCAACCAGCAGTACCAGCTGTTCTTCAAGACCAACTACACGCTGCAGAGCTACCTGCTCGGCGTGTCCTACAGCTACTGACCGTCCGCCTGGCGCCGGCGCGGGCCGAAAGGATAAACTGGAGTCCAGGAGAGACCCCATGAGCGCCCGCGCGAACTACGCCCAGCAATCCCCCGAGCTCTTGAAGAAGCTCTTCGAGCTCTCGCAGGCCTCGAAGGCGGGCTCGCTCGGCGAGACGCTCACCGACCTCGTCAACATCCGCGCTTCCCAGCTGAACGGCTGCGCCTTCTGCCTCGACATGCACGTCAAGGAGGCGAAGCTCCACGGCGAGCGCGAGCTGCGCGTCCATCACGTCGCGGTTTGGCGCGAGTCGCCTCTGTTCTCGGCGAAGGAGAAGGCCGCGCTCGAATGGACGGAGACCGTCACGAGGCTCGACGGTCTCGGCATCGACGACGAGGCCTACGCGCGGGCGCGCGCGCAGTTCTCCGACAAGGAGCTCACGGAGCTGACGTTCGCCGTCGCGGTCATCAACGCCTGGAACCGCCTCAGCGTCGCGTTCCAGACGGTGCCGGGCTCGCTGGACGCGCGCTACGGCCTCGACAAGGCGGGGCTCAAGTGACGCGGCGCATCCCCGCGGCGGGCATCAACCTCTTCCAGCTGATCTACGTCCTGATCCGGGAGTACAAGGAGAAGACCGGCGAGGAGCCGCTGAACCTCTCGCTCGGCAATCCCGACGGCGTCCCCCCCGAGCCGATCCGCGCGCTGAAGGCGAAGTACGCGAAGGACCCCGGGTACGCGTATCACACCTACGCCGAGGATAATAACCTGCATCGCTTCGCCGAGGGGATGGTCTCGCTGCACGGCGGGATCGACGTCGAGAAGTTCCACCATCTGCGCGCTCTGCCCATCGCGGGGATCAAGACCGCGAGCGCTCTCGTTCCTCTGGCGTGCGGCCTGCATCTTCCCGACGGCGGCCGCCGCGCTGCGTTCCGCGTCGCGTCGAACCTCCCCGCTTACGACGTGATCGGGACTTGGAGCTCCTCCTATCTCGCGGCGAAGCGCACGGTCTGGCCTCTGGCGACGTCGGACAACATGCGCTTGAACGTTTCGCGGCTCAAGGAAGCGCTCAAGCGAGATGGAACGGATCGCGCCGACCTGATCTTCACCATCCGTCCGGGAAATCCGGCCGCGGTCGGGGCGTCGGAGAGCGACTGGAAAGAGCTCATCGAGTTCTGCCTCGCCAAAGGAATAAGATTGGTCAACGACGCGGCCTACGCGGGGCTCACCGCCGGACACGCGCACGTGCCGCTCGCGCAGGTCGCCAAGGATTATCCCGAGCTCGAGTGGCTCGAGCTGTACTCGGTCAGCAAGTCCTACAACGATCCCGGCGCGCGCCTGGGAGCGCTCGTGGGCTCCAAAGAGTTCGTCGAGGACTTCGTTCTGGTCAAAGGCAACACCGATTCGGGCCCCGTGCCCGGCGTGATGGCCGCCTACGGCGAGTTCTTCTCGGACCGCGCCGCCGCCGCGAAGGCCCTCGGCGAGATCCGGAATCTCTACGAGCGCCGCGTGGCCTATCTCGTGCCGCAGCTCGAGAAAGCGGGACTGCGCCCGGCCTGCGCGACCGCGGCGGGCTTCTTCACGCTCTGGAAGGTCCCCAAGTCTGTCCTGGGGAGGGAGCTTCCCGTCGAGAACCGGCATGAGGCCTTCAACCGCGCGGTGATCTCCGAGACGGGGATCGTCGGGGTGCACTTCTCGGGCTTCGGCGAGGACGGCACGCCCGAGCCGTTGATCCGGTACGCGGTGTGCGCGGACGTGCTCGATCCCAAGTTCCAGGCGCGCCTGGAAGAGCGGCTGGCGCGGCTCAAGCCCGTCTACTGAAGAGCGGCGCGCCGGGCGAGCAGCCGCCGGCGGCGCGAGGACAGCAGCGCCGTATCGATCTCCGACTCGCGCTGCTCGGGCGACTTGAACCACGAGGTCGGCACCGGCTTTCCCGCCAACCCGGCGGTCGCCGGAGGCGCCGCGACGGCGTCGCGAAGGTCCTCGTCGACCGAGATCCTCGACGGGCGCCGGTTCAGCGCGCGATCGGCCATCACGCCGGCGGTCAAGGCGAGCGCGAAGACGCCCGCGAACGCCAAGATCCGGTTCCGCCGCGTATCCCTCATGGGTCAAGGATAGCCGAGATGGGCTTCTCGAGAAAGGGCCTTAGGTCCCAGTGGGCGCGGGACCTCCGAGCGGACCCCGGATGGCCCGTTCTTAGTCGAAGAAGCGGCTGTAGATGCTGAGGATGTCGCCTTGGGTGACTTGGCCGACGATCTCGTGCGCCTCGGCGACGAGGACGCGGTCGGCGCCGGCCTTCTGCATGAGCCGGATGGCGTGCTCGAGCGGCTCGTCCGGGCCGACCTTGGGCAGCTCGGCGTGCGTCAAGCGGCGGACCTCCCGCGCGGCCTCGGCGCCCGGCGGATGGCTCATGATGTCGCGGACGTGGTACTTCTCGAGCACGCGCAGCTCGGGGTCCTCGTGGAGCTTCACGCCCTTCTTGGCCAGCTTGTGGCCCTCGAGGCTGTGCGGGTCGATGGCGCGGGCGACCATGACGGTGATGCCGACGGTGAACATCATGGGCAGGATGATGCTGTAGTCCCGCGTGAGCTCGAACAGCAGGATGATGGCCGTGAACGGCGCGAACGTGATGCCGCCGAACACGGCGCCCATGCCGACGAGCATGTAGGCGCCCGAGGGCGCGGCCCACGGAAAGTACGCGCCGACGACGCGGCCCACCAGCCCGCCGAGCGCGGCGCCCATGAGCAGGTACGGGATGAAGATTCCGCCCGAGCCGCCGGAGCCGACCGTCAGCGGGCAGGCGATCAGCTTGCCGAACAGCAGGGCGAGCAGGAAGGCCCACGCCCAGTGGCTGCCGGCCTCGGCGCGGATCAGGTCCGGGATGACGAGGTGGCTGTTGCCCAGCGCCTGAGGCAGGGCGAGGCCGAGGGCGCCGAGCAAGAGTCCTCCCAGCGCCGCGCGCCACATCGGCGAGGCGACGGTCTTCTCGAATTTCTTGTCGACGGCGAGGCTGGTCGCGACGAAAAGCTTGGCGAACGCGCCGGCCAGGATCGCCAGGATGAGGTAGAAGCCGAGCTCCTCGATGCGGTTGAACGCGTAGCTGCTCGGGACCTCGACGAACGTGCGCTCGCCCAGGATCAGCTTCGCCGTGACCGAAGCCGAGACCGTCGCGAGCATGACCATCGCGAAGGCCTGCGAGGTGAACTCCTTCAGGAGGACTTCGATGGCGAACAGCACGCCCGCGATGGGCGCGTTGAAGACCGCGGCGAAGCCCGCCGCCGCGCCCGCCGCGACGAGGATCCGCACGTCCTCGGCCGCCACTCCGAGCCGGCGTCCGCACCAGGAGCCCAGGCCCGCGCCGACGGCGACCATGGGCGCCTCCGGACCGGCAGAGCCGCCCGAGCAGACGGTGAAGAAGCTGGCCAGCGTCTTGACCGCGGTGTAGCGTCCGCCGATGTAGCCGCCCTTGCGGCGGATGGCGAGCAGGGTCTCCGGCGTCCCGGTGCCCTTCACCGTCGGGTCGAGATACTTGAGCACCGCCCCGCAGAGCAGGCCGCCGATCGCGGGGATGGCCAAGAGCAGCGGCCACGTCAGCTCCAGCTCGAAAAGCTTCGCGTGCCCGCCGACCGCCGGCCAGAACTGGAACTCCTCGACGACGCGCATGAACGAGCCCGCGGCCGCGCCGGTCCCGACGCCGATGAGGCCCGAGAGCAGGAGCAAGCCGCGCTCGTCCGCGAGGAAAAGGACGGCGCGGACCCGGCTCCATAGTTTATTCATGATGGTGATCATTCGATTTTACAATATCGAAGCCGCCCGGCGAAATCGCCCGTTTGATTCACGACGGGCTTTGCCGTAAACTATCTCCTATGAACACCGCCGAGACCGCCGCGCCCGTCGAGCCGAGCTCGACCGACCTCAAATCCAAGACGCTCCTCGTCATCTCCTCGCCGAACCCCAAGAAGAAGTTCATCTACACGCGGCTCAAGGAGCTGGGCCCCAAGATGATCCTGCTGGCCTCCGAGGAGAACTGGGTCTCGAAGCTGGCCGACGGCTTCCTCCAGGCGGACCCGCTCGACGAGGTGGCCTGCGCGGCCAAGGTCGAGGAGCTCGTCAAGACGATGAAGATCGACGGGGTGATCACGTTCTGGGAGAACGCGGTGCCGCTGGCGGCGACGCTCGCCCAGCGCTTCGGCTGGGTCGGCAACGCCCCCCAGGCGGCGCTCAATGCAAGAAACAAATATCTGACCCGGCAGACTCTCGAGAACTCGAAGCTCTCGAAGTATCAGCCCGCCTGGGCTCTGATCAAGAACCAGTCCGACCTCGAGAAGGCCTCCGCCCGCATCGGCTTCCCTCTCGTCCTCAAGCCCGCCTGGGGCGTGAAAAGCCAGTTCGTCGTGAAGCTGGACAGTCTTGACGAGGCCAAGAAGGCTTTCGATTACATCAAGACCAACATGACGCCGGCCTTCGATCCGATCTACAAGTACGGCACCGACATCCTCGCCGAGGAGTATCTCGACGGGGCCGAGGTCGACGCGGACCTGCTCGTGCAGGGCGGCGAGCTCAAGTTCCACGCGTTCACCGACAACTTCCCGACGAAGGAGCCGTTCTTCGTCGAGACCGGCGACGCGATGCCGTCGCGCCACGAGGCCAAGGACCTGTCGGAGGTCCTCAAGATGGCCAAGGACGTCGTGGCGGCGCTCGGGCTCACCAACGGCGCGCTCCATCTCGAAGCCAAGATCACGCCGACGGGTCCGCGGCTCATCGAGCTCAACGCGCGCATGGGCGGCGACTACCTCTACGACTGGATCAAGACGGTCTGGGAGACCGACATCATCGAGGAGGCCTCGAAGATCGCGGTGGGCTTCCCCTCCGTGCCGAAGCGCCGCAAGGAGCCGCGCTGCCACTTGGTCGGCAAGTACCTCATCCCGGAATACTCGGGCGTCGTCGTCGGGGTGAAGCTGCCTCAGGAGAAGCCGGACCCGCTCAAGGTCCACGACATCACGGTCCAGAAAGAGCCCGGCGACGCGGCGCTGGTGCCGCCGGAAGGCTTCGAGACGATGGGCTGGGTGGTCGGGCGCGGCGACACCTACGCCGAGGCCGAGGAGAACCTCGACGCGGCCACGCGCAAGGTGGAAGTCGGCATCGCGCGTTTCGACTCGACGTCGTCGCTGGGCAAGACGCGGCGCAAGAACCGCTTCGGCGCGGCGCAGGTGGCGCGCCGCCGCATCCTGCAGTCGGCGCGCATCGAGAAGGTCCGCGGCTTCGACTTCGGCAAGAAGTCCCTGCACGTGGGCATCCTCTGCAACATCTACGAGGCGGAGGGCAGCGAGGAAGGCGCGGTGCACGCGGACCTCACCTCCGTCGGGCGCAACATCCAGAAAGCGGTCGAGTCGAAGGGGCACAAGGTCACGTTCTTCGACATGAACGAGACGCCGCTTCCCTTCGAGAAGATCGCCAACGCGAACGTGGACATGATCTTCAACGTCTGCGAGCGCGTGAACAACTCCTCGCTGCTCGAGCCGCACGCGGCCGCGATCCTGGACTGCCTGGGCATCCCGTACACGGGCTCGAATCCGCTCACGCTGGCGCTGTGCATCGACAAGATCAAGGTCAAGAAGATCCTCGAGCAGCAGGGCCTGCCGACGCCGAAGTTCGACTACGTCTTCCAAAAGGACGAGCCGATCCGCGAGGACCTGCGCTACCCGCTCATGGTCAAGCTCGCCAACACGGACAACTCGATCGGCATCTCCAACTCCTCGGTCGTGACCAGCCTCAAGGCGCTCAAGGACCAGGTCGCGATGCTGCTCGAGAAGTACAACCGCCCGGTCTTGATCGAAGAGTTCATCGAAGGCGACGAGGTGGACGTCTCGATCATGGGCAACGAGGAGCGGGTGAAAGTGCTCCCGCTCTCGCGCTCGATCTTCGACGACCTTCCCAAGGGGACGTGGGGCATTTATCCCTTTCAGGCGAAGTGGGAGGAGACGTCGGTCTATGAAAAAATTCGCGTTGAGCGGCCCGCCAAGTACTCGCAAAAGCTCTCGGCGCTGATCTCGGAGATCTGCCTGGACGCCTACCGGCTCTTCGACTGCCACGACTACGCGCGCATCGAGGTGCGGGTCGACGGCGCGGGCAATCCCTACATCCTGGAGATCAACCCGAACCCGTCGATCAACGACGGGGACTGCGTGCCGGCCTGCGCGGAGGTCATCGGGCAGAAGTACGCGGACTTCATCGAGGAGATCATGAAGGAGTGCATCCTGCGCTATCGCGCGAAGCCTCCTTACTTCCATCTGCAGAGCGCGATGGCGCCGTTCTAGGAGCCGAGCAAGCTAAGGTCAAGCCGTCCTGCGAACCTTCCAAGAACGCTAACCGCAGGAACCGTTCGCCGATCAATACATGACACCCCCGTCGTTGACTTTCCCCCCGCCGAGACGTACCCTTGCTCTCAAGAATGAAAGTCCTCGTCACCGGCGTCACCGGCTACATCGGCAGCCACACCGCGCTCGAGCTGCTGAATGCCGGCCACGAAGTCACCGGCTTCGACAACCTCGGCAATTCCTCCGAGGAGTCGGTCCGCCGCGTGCGCGAGTTATCGGGAAAAGAGCTCCGGTTCGAAAAGCTGGACCTCCTCGACAAGCCGGGCCTGAACCGCCTATTGAAGGAAGGCTTCGACGCCGTCCTGCACTTCGCCGGCCTCAAGGCCGTCGGGGAGTCCGTCGAGAAGCCGGATCTGTACAAGCGCAACAACGTCGAGGGCAGCAAGAACCTCCTCGCCGCGATGAGCGCGGCCGGCTGCCGCCGCTTCGTGTTCTCCTCGTCGGCCACGGTGTACGGCGACGTGAAGAAAAACCCCGTCAACGAGCACCACGAGCGCACGGCCGTGAACCCCTACGGCCAGACCAAGCTCGACGTCGAGGACCTGTGCTTCGAGCTGGCGAAGGAGGAGAAGGGGTGGCACATCGCCCTCCTGCGCTACTTCAACCCCGTCGGCGCCCACGCGAGCGGCCGCATCGGCGAGGACCCGCACGGCATCCCCAACAACCTGATGCCCTTCGTCATGCAGACCGCCGTCGGGCGCCGCGACAAGGTCCGGGTCTTCGGCGACGACTACCCAACCCCCGACGGCACCGGCGTGCGCGACTACATCCACGTCGTGGACCTGGCCCTGGGGCACGTGGCGGCGCTCGACAAGATCGAGACCTTCCACGGCGCCGAGCCCGTCAATCTCGGCGCCGGCCGGGGCTACTCGGTGCTGGAGGTCCTCGCGGCGGCGTCGAAAGCCGCGGGTCACCGCATCCCCTTCGAGATCATGCCGCGCCGCGCCGGCGACGCCGCCGCGATCTGGGCCGAGCCCGCCTTGGCCAAGAAGAAACTGGGCTGGGCCACCGTGCGCGACCTCGACGTCATGTGCGCCGACTCCTGGCGCTGGCAGAAGAACAACCCAAACGGCTACGCGTCCTAGCCCTGGGCCCTCTTCCGGGCCGTCGCGGGCCAAAGGTCCCGGGCTCAGCCCTCCCGCTTCCCCATATAATCTGAGGACTCAAGCTTAGGAGACCCCTCATGACCCGCTTCTCTTTCCTCGCCGTCGCCGTGCTCGCCGCCAACGCCTTCGCCCAGGCCGACCTGTCCGATTCGACGCTGAAGGGCGCCATCGCGCAGTCCCGCCAGCGGGCGTCACTCGTCCTCAAGTGCGCCGCCAAGAACGGCGACAAATATTATTCCGTCGACGGCCGCCTCGAGCTCGGCTCGATGATCCTCACCGTCGGCGGCGTGAAGAGCTCGCTGCTCAAAGTCTCGAAGGATTCGGATCCCGTCGACTCGCGCTGCGGCACGACAGCGGCGCCGCTCGAGTCGAGCCTCAATTACGAGGTCACGTCCCCGCACAAGTGGGGCCAGGACATCCTGCAGCTTCCCAAGAACGCCCTCGCCGCGACGGGCGCCTTCGACGCGAACCTCCACACCTGCGACTACGACGGGAATTGGAGCGCGTCGCACGACGCGGCGGTGAGCTGCACGCTGACTTCGAAGTAATCCGACCGCCCCGAAAACAAGAAGGAGGACTCGCTCCGGAGCGAGTCCTCCTTTCTTGTCGCGAGAGGGCGGTCTAGCGAGCCGGCCCCATGCGCGACGGCGGCCAGTACAGGAACCAGGCGTTGCCCTTCACGTAGCGCTCCGGGACCGGCCCCCAATAGCGCGAGTCGCAGGAGTGATCGCGGTTGTCGCCCATCATGAAGTACGAGCCGGGCGGCACCACGACGGGACCGAAGAAGTCTCTCTGGTTGTTGTTGAGCGCCTCGTCGAGGTGATGCTCCTCCCAGAGCTTCTGGTACTCCGCCGGAGGGATCTTCGCCGCGGCCGGCGAGACCGGCTCCTGGTACGGCGAGTCGTGCACCGTGTAGGGCTCGGGACCGATCGGCTGGTCGTTGAGGATGACTTTCCCCTCGCGCACCTCGATCTTGTCGCCAGGCTCCCCGATCAGGCGCTTGATGAAGTCCTTGTCGTACTGCACCGAGCCGCAGTGCAGCTCCGTCGGATCGTCCACCGGGAACTGGAAGACCAGGATGTCCCCGCGCTTGGGCTTGCGGATCGGCAGGACGCGCTTGCCCGTCACCGGGATGCGCAGGCCGTAGAGGAACTTGTTGACGAAGAGATGGTCGCCGATGAGCAGCGTCCTCTCCATCGAGGCCGACGGGATCTTGAACGCCTGGATCACGAACATCATGAGCAGCGACGCCATGAAGGCCGCGGAGAAGACCGTGTCGGCCCACTCCAGGTCCTCGTGGAGGAAGTAGCGGCGCTTCTCCGCCTTGTCCCCCGCCTCCCACGCGCGCCAGAAGCCGATCGCGCCCAGCACCGCGCCGGCGAGCAGCGCGCGGTAGATCTCGCCGATCGGCACCACGTGCGCCGCCACCGAGATGAACTTCTCGCGCGTCTCGAAGGACATCGAGAGGATCATCGTGATCGACGCTCCCGCGACGAAGAAGAACAGCGCGTGCCAGAGCGCCGAGAGCATCGGCGTCTTGGGCCCGCCCTCCTTCTGCCAGCCGCGCGAGATCCACGCGAACGCGCCCATCGCCAGACCGATGAAAAAAAGCCGATATTCCATTAAGCGTCCTCGTCGATTTTCAGGGCGGCCAAGAAGGCCTCCTGAGGGATCTCGACCGACCCGATGAGCTTCGCCCGCTTCTTGCCTTCCTTCTGCTTGCTCAACAGCTTCTTCTTGCGAGTGATGTCGCCGCCGTAGCACTTGGCGATGACGTCCTTGCGCACGGCGCCCAGCGTCTCGCGCGCGATGATCTTGCCGTTGAGGCTGGCCTGGATGGCCACCTCGAAATTCTGCCGGTCGATGAGCTCCTTGAGCTTCGCGCACAACTTCGCGCCGATCTCGTAGGCCTTTTCCTTGTGGACGATCTGGCTCAGCGCGTCGACGGGTTCTTTATGGATGAGAACCTCGAGTTTGGCCATGTCGGACTCGCGATAGCCGATCGGGTGATAGTCGAGCGTGGCATAACCCTTCGAGACCGACTTCAGCCTGTCGTAGAAATTCACGACCATTTCGGCCAAGGGCAACTCGTATTTGATCAACATACGAGTCGGCGAAAGATACTCGATGCCCACGTACACGCCGCGGCGCTCCTTGATCAGGTTGAGGACCGCCTCCTGGTGCTCGATGGGCAGGACGATGGTGAGCAGGACGAACGGCTCCTCGATCGTCTTGATCTCGCCGTGATAGGGGAAGCGCGCCGGGTTGTCGATGGTCGACCACTGCCCGTCCTGCGTCTGCACGCGGTAGATCACGTTCGGCGCGGTGACGATGAGATCGAGGTTGAACTCGCGCTGGAGCCGCTCCTTGACGATGTCCATGTGGAGCAGGCCCAGGAAGCCCAGGCGGTAGCCGAAGCCGAGCGCGAGCGAGGTCTCGGCCGTGTAGTTGAAGGACGAGTCCTCGAGGTTGAGCTTGTCGAGCGCGTACTTGAGCGCCGTGTACTCGGTCTGGTCGATCGGGAAGATGCCGGCGAACACGACGGGCTTGGCTTCCTTGTATCCGGGCAGGGGCGCCGCGAGGGGACGGTTTTTTTCCATGACCGTGTCGCCGACTCGCACGGAATGGATGTCCTTGATGCCGCAGATCAAATAGCCGGCCTCGCCGGCGGAGAGCGCGTCCGCGGGCACCTGTTTCGGGCGCAGGAAGCCGACCTCCTCGACGACCGCCTCGGTCTCGGTCGAGAAGAATTTCACGGTCATCCCTTTCTTGATCGTGCCGTCGACGACGCGGACGAGAAGGATCACGCCTCGGAACGTGGAATAAGTGGAATCGAAGATGAGCGCGGACAGCGGCTTGGCCGCGTCGCCCTTGGGCGCGGGGATCTCGCGCACGATCGTGTCGAGGACGTCCTGGCAGCCCTCGCCGCTCTTGGCGCTGATCAAGACCGGGTCTTCGATGATTTTGAGCGTATCGAAGATCTGCTCCAAAGTCCCGTTCACGTCGGACGAAGGGAGGTCGATCTTATTAATGACTGGAATCACGCGCAGGCCGACCTCTTGAGCGAGCATGGCGTTCGCTAAAGTTTGAGCTTGCACGCCTTGCGTGGCATCCACGACGAGCAATGCTCCCTCGCAGGCAGCGAGCGCGCGGCTGACTTCATAGGTGAAGTCGACGTGTCCGGGCGTGTCGATCAAGTTGAGGAGCCACTTCTCCCCGTCGGGCGCGGCGTAGTCCATGCGGACCGCTTTCGCTTTGATCGTGATGCCGCGCTCGCGCTCGAGCTCCATCGAATCCATGATCTGAGCCTGCATGTCGCGCCTGGCGATCGTGCCGGTCATCTCGAGCAGGCGGTCCGCCAGCGTCGACTTGCCGTGGTCGATGTGCGCGATGATGGAGAAATTGCGGATGCGCGAGATATCGGTCATCTTACGGGTTCTGTTCCAGGAGTCGCCGGACCTCGTCGGACTCGGCGCAGAGCACGGCCTTGGCGACGAGCTTCTTCATCGCCTCGTGCTTGAGGCCGCGCACGGCCTGCTTGACGCGCAGGAACATGCGCGGCGAGACCGACATGGCGTCGACGCCGAGGCCGACGAGCAGAGGAACGGCGCGCGGGTCCGACGTCATCTCGCCGCAGACGCCGACCCACTTGCCCTTCGCGTGCGCCGTGCGGACCACGTAGTCGAGCAGGCGGACGACGGCCGGGTGGTAGGGATCGTAGAGGTGCGTCACGTGCTCGTTGATGCGGTCGACGGCCAGCACGTACTGGATGAGATCGTTGGTGCCGATCGACAGGAAGTCCACGTGCGGCAGGAACGCCTCGATATGGATCGCGCAGGAGGGGATTTCCACCATGATCCCCAGCTCAATATCCTCCTTGAGCTCCACGCCCTCGGCCGCGAGCTCCGCCTGCGCCTGCTCGAGCAGCCGCCGCGCCGCGATGACCTCGCCGACGGAGGAGACCATCGGGATCATGACCCGCACTTTGCCTTTCGTCGAGGCGCGCAGCACGGACCGAAGCTGCGTCTTGAATAGGTCGAGGTGGCGCAAGAAGAGGCGCACGCCGCGCAGGCCCATGAAAGGATTGGTCTCGTTCTTCGGCCCCTCGATGCCGAGCAGGGAAAGCCGGTCTCCGCCGATGTCCGCCGTGCGGATGACCACTTCCCGTCCGTCCATCGCCTTCACGACCGCGGAATAGGCCTTCGACTGCTCCTCCTCGGTCGGCGCGTCCGTGCGGTTGAGGAAGAGATATTCCGTGCGGAACAATCCGATGCCGTCGGGTTCGAGCGCGAGGAGGTTCTTGAGTTCCTCGGGCGTGTCGAGGTTGGCCTCGAGGCGGAAGCCGCGGCCGTCGAGCGTGACCGTGGGCAGGCCCTTGAGCGCCTCGAGCGACTTCTCCTCGGCCTCGGCGCGCTGCTGGACCTTCTCGTACTTGGCCACCGTCTCCGGGCCGGGCGCGATGATGACCATGCCCTGCTCGCCGTCAAGGATGACGATGTCGCCGGTCTTGATGCGGCGGCTCACGTCGGAGAGGCCGACGACGGCCGGGATCTCCAGGCTCTGCGCGAGGATCGCCGTGTGCGAGGTCTTGCCGCCGAGGTCGGTGGCGAAGCCGATGATCTTCGTCTCCTTGAGACCCATCGTGTCCGAGGGCAATAGATTGCGCGAGATCAGCACGCACTCGTGGTCGATCTCGGCCAGGCTGCGCTTTTGCCGCTTCATCAGGTGCAGCAGCAGGCGCTTGCCGACGTCGAAGAGGTCGTGGCGCCGCTCGCGGAAGAACTCGTCGTCCATCTTCTCGAACTGGCGGTTGACGGCCTCGAGCGCCTCGGACAGCGCGAACTCGGCGTTGACGCCCTCGGCCGCGATGCGCTTGGGCACGTCGGAGGTGATCAGCGAGTCCTTGAGGATCATGCGGTGCGCGTCGATGAGCTTGGCGTGCTGCTTGCCGAGGACCTTGAGGACCTTCTGCTCGGCCGTGTCGAGGTCGCGCAGCGTCGCCTTCTGCGCGGCCTTGAAGCGCGTGACCTCCTCGCGCACCTTCTCGCGCGAGATCTCGACGCGCTCGACGACGATGTCGTCGTCCTCGACGACGTAGGCCTTGCCGATGGCGATGCCGGGGCTGGCGGCGATGCCCTTGATGACGATCATCGAGCGCTACTCTTCATTGAATTTGCTCTCGAAGATCGCGCCCAGCGCGTCGAGGGCCTTCTGCTCGTCGACGCCGTCCGCGCGCACCGTCAGCTTGGAGCCGCTCTCGGCCGCGAGCAGCATCAGGCCCATGACGCTCTTTCCGCTGACCTCGAGGCCGTCCTTGACGACGACGACCGAGCATTTGTGCTTGCAGGCCTCTTGAGCGAACAAGGACGCCGGCCGCGCGTGGAGGCCGAGGCGGTTCTTGACGGTGAACGTTCTCTCCATCATGGCGCCCAGCCCCACGCCGCCGCCGCGGCTCCGGCGACGCCGGCCGCCGCGACCAGGCGAAGCGGCCCGCCCGTCCATTTCCCCAGGCAGGCGCCGGCGGCGAAGGCCAGCGCCGCGATCGCCCGCGGCATGCCGAGGAGCTCGCGCGGCAGCGCGAGCGCCGCGGCCGCCGCCGCAACGACGGCCGCGAGCGCCGCGACGCGCGCGGCGCGGATCCACTTCTGCGCGGGCAGCGCGCACGCGGAGAGGGCCGCGCCTTCTCCCTCGCGCAGGCCGAGGCCGAGACCGGCCCAGCGCGTCCACAGAGCCGGCGCGTTGAACAGCGCCAGGCCCACGACCGCGCCGCAGACGAACGGCCGCGGCGAGTCGAGACGATAGGCCACGATGCCGCCGAGAAGGGCGGAGGCGGCCGCCAAGGGCCGCAGCGAGCCCCAGAAGAACGCGTCGGCCGCCCCCGAGAGCGCGGCGCCGAGGCTGCTCTTGAGCGCGCCGCCGCGCGCCGCGGCCGCCGCGTCGCCGCCCGCCGCGCGCGCCTCGAGCGCGGCCGCCACGCCCAGAGGCAGGGCCGCCGCGTAGGGCTGCGCGTTGAACGGCGCGAGGTGCCGCAGGCGCGCCGCGCGCAGGCCCGCCGCGTCGCCCGCGTAGGCGGCCTGGAGCGCCGGGTCGATCGCCCAGGCGAAACCCAGACCTTGGCGGCGCTCGTCGCAGAACCCGGCCTGGAGCAGAAGGGAGCGCAGGAAAAGGCGCGGCCGCAGGGAGCTCACGCGCGCCTCCACAACGAGCCCGCGAGGCTGCCGGCGCCGAGCCACGGCGCCGCCAGGAACGCCGCGCGCGCCCCGCCGCGCAGGACGCCGGGAAGAGCCGGCCAAACGCGCGACGCCGCCGGGCCGGCGGCCGCGAAGACGGCGAGCGCGACCGCGAACGTGCCCGCGGCCTGAAGCGACAGCGCGGCGAAGAGCTCGGCGCCGACGCGCGAAGGCTTCCCCTCGGAGATCTCCGCCTCCGCGCGGCGAGCCCGCGCGCAGCGGCGGCGGCGCAGGCCGCGTTCCACGCGCGCGTGCGCCCAGCCCGCGGCGAGCCCCGCCAGGAAGGCCGCCTCGAGCGGCAGCGCGGCGCGCCCCGCCGCGAGGAAGACCGCGACGCCGGCCGCGACGGGAGCCGAAAAGTCGAAGCCTCCGCCGAGCGGAAGGTCCTCGAGCGACAACGCCTCGAACGCCACCCCGAGCCCGGCCCCGATCCAGGGCGAGCCCAGAAGGCCGCCGATGATCGGGCCGATGAACACCGGCCGCGAGAGGGCGAACGGCCCCACGGAGGCCGCGTCGAGCTCGAGCAGGGCGATGATGCCGGCGCCCGCCGCCCCGCTGGCGAGCGCGTTCACGCGGACCTCAGCATGAGGGCCAGGTCTTCCTCGGGATCGGAGGGAAGGGGCTGGCCCTCGAGGCGCACGCCGCGCGCGGAGATCTCGCGCAGGGCCGCCTTGTCCTTCTCGTCGAGGAACAGCGCGCGGCCGAGCTGGACCTTGCCGACCGTGAAGTGCAGGCCGCCCACGTTGACGCGGTCGACGGCCACGCCCTTCTTGAGCAGGGCCAGCGCCTCGGCCGGCCCGGGGACCAGCACGAGCGCGCGGCGCGACGCCAGTTGGGGCGACGCGAGCGTCTCCGCCGCGGCGGACACGCCGATCACGAGCAGTCCGACGGACGGAGGCATCGCCATCTTCATGAGCGCCGCCTGCACCGGATCCGAAGCGGCGGCGTCCGAGACGACGATGATGAGGTCCGCCTTCAAGCTCGGCAGCCAGCCCTCGATCACCTGGCCGTGCACGAGACGATCGTCGACGCGCAGCAGAGCGATGCCCATCAGCGCTCCCCCGCCGCCGCGAGCAGGAACATCTTTCGCACGTCGCGGATGGAGCGCTGGCCGTCGGCGGCGATCTTCTCGACGAGCCTCTCGAGCGGAAGGTTGCCCCGGTGGCTGAACGCGGTCACGAGCATGTAGAGGTTGACGCCGCTGACCATCTCGGCGCGCGGCGTGTCCTTGACGAGCGGGAAGGAGAGGTTGTTCGGCGTGCCGCCGGGCATGTCGGTGAAGACCACGATGCCGTCGGGGTTGGCCAGGTCGCGCAGCGCGCGGGCGATCTTCGACTTGATCTCCGGGACGGAAAGGCGCGAGGACGTGGCGATGGCGCGCACGCCGGAGCCCTGGCGGCCGACGATGCCCTCGGCCGCCTCGATCAGGTAGGCGCCGAACTCCCCGTGCGTGACGACGATGAAGTTGATCATGCGGAGATGTCCCGGTGGAACTCCTGGACCGGGTGCCCCGAGCGGCGCAGCTTCTGGGCCAGCCAGCGCGTGACGAAGACGCTGCGGTGCTGGCCTCCCGTGCAGCCGACGGCGATGGTCAGGTAGGACTTGCCCTCGCGGACGTAGTGCGGCAGGAGCTTGGCGATGAGCTTGAGCCAGTCGTGCAGGAAGCGGCGCGCGATGGGCTGGGCCAGGATGTACTTCTGGACCGCCTCGTCGAGACCCGTCTTCTTGCGAAGCGCCGCGACATAGTGCGGGTTCGGGATGAAGCGGACGTCCATGACGATGTCGGCGTCGATCGGCGCGCCGTTCTTGTAGCCGAAGCTCACGACCTGCAGCGTCATCTCGCGCGTGCGCGTCAGGCCCAGCGTCTCGGAGATCTTCTCCTTGAGCTCGCCGAGCGTCAGGTGCGTCGTGTCGATGACCTTGTCGGCCGCGCCCTTGATCGGCGCGAGCAGGCGGCGCTCCTGCTTGACCGCGTCGCCCACCTTGCCGCCGAGCGGGTGGCGGTGGCGCGTCTCGGAGAAGCGGCGCACGAGCGCCTCGTCGGAGGCGTCGAGGAACAGCACGTGGATGTCGAGGCCCTTGTCCGTCATCTCGCGCAGCAGCGGCGGCAGCATCGCGAGCAGGCGCCCCTCGCGCACGTCCATGCCGAGCGCGACCCGCGTCATCGACGGCGACTTCACGACGAGCCTCGCGAAGTCGTCGATCAGCGCGATCGGCAGGTTGTCGACGCAGAACCAGCCGAAGTCCTCGAAGACCTTCAGCGCCTGGCTCTTGCCCGCGCCCGACACGCCGCTGATGACGAACACCCGCTTCGACTCGGAGGGAGCCTTGGGCTTGGACCGCGTCCGGCTCACGCGCGCTCCTTGGCGTTCATGCGGTCGATGAGGCGCTTGTTGAAGGTCTCGGCGGAGAAGTAGCCCTGCGAGCGCAGGCGCTGGTTCAGCGAGGCGACCTCGATGAGCACGGCCAGGTTGCGGCCCGGGCTGACCGGGATGCGGATCAGCGGGACCTCGACGTCGAGGATCGTGACGCGGCGCGTCTCGAGGCCCGTGCGGTCGACGGTCGCCGCGGCGTTCCAGGCCTCGAGCTTGATGGCGAGCTCGATGCGCGTGCGGTCGAGGATCGCGCCGATGCCGAACAGGAGCTTCACGTCGATGACGCCGAGCCCGCGGACCTCCATGTGGTTCTTGAGGGGCTCGGGGCAGGAGCCGCGCAGGTAGCCGCCGCGCCGGTGCTGCACCTGGACCGCGTCGTCGGCGACGAGGATGTGGCCGCGCTTGAGCAGCTCGAGCGCGCACTCGGACTTGCCGATGCCCGCGTCGCCCTGGATCAGCACGCCGAGTCCGTAGACGTCGACGAGCACGCCGTGAACGGTCGTCGTCGGCGCCAGCCGCGCCTCCAGCGCCTCGGACAGCTCGCTCGTGAGAGTCGCCGTGTCGTACGCCGAGCGCAGCAGGGGCACGCCGTGCTTCTTGCACGCGGAGGTCAGCGCCGCCGGCATCGGCGCGTTGTGGGTCACGATCACGCACGGCAGCTCCGGCGAGGAGAGCATCGCCGAGAGGGACTCGGCGAGCTTCTTCGCCTCCGACTTCTGGCAGTACGCCTGCTCGCCCGCGCCGAACACCTGCACGCGCTCGGCCCGGAAGCGGTCCAGGAACCCGGACAGCGCGAGGCCGGGACGGTTGAGGTCCGCCACCGATATGCGCCGGGCGAGCGATTTCTCGCCGGACAGGAGCTCGAGGCGCAGCCTCTCGCCCTGCTCCTTGACGAGGTCGCCGACCGTCAGTTCCGCTTGCACGGCCTCAGCGCTTCGTCTTGCGGACCGGCTGCACGACGCCGAACGTCTCGTCGCTGCGGCGGAAGACGACATGGATCTGGTCGGTGTCCCGGTCGAGATACGCCAGGAACTGATGGCCCGCGGACTCGAGCTCCTCGATGGCCTGCTCGGGGGTCACGGCCTCGACGGGCTGGCGCACGACCGAGAAGGCCGTCAGCGTCGGGGGCACGGCCTCCGACATCGTCTCGGAGGTCTTGCTCTTGTGGCGGGTCTTCACGCGCTCCTTGTGCTTCTTGAGCTGCGCGTCGATCTTGTCGGAGGCGAGGTCGATCGCGGAGTACAAGTCCGCCGCCGTCGCGAGGGCGCGGAAGGTCTGGCCCGGCGCGTGCACGATCATCTCGGCCTTGTGCGCGCGCTTCTCCACGAAGAGGAACGCTTGGCCCCAGACGATGTGGTCGAAATACTTTTGAGCCTTGCCCATCTTCTGCTGAACGTAGTCCCGCAGGGCGGGCGTGACCTTGAGCTGCTTGGCGGTGAGTTGTATCTCCATAGATGGCGGAATTCTAGCCTTTGAGAGGACCCCTGTCAACGCGTGGAAAGGCCCGGTTCATGTTGACTCTATTGGAAGAAATAGGTACTATGGTTTGACGCTCGCCGGGCGCATTTTCGGCGCGAGCGGACGTCTCCGGGGGTTTATCCACCGGGAACGTACGGTTTAAATAAACTCAATATAAATATACATTTATCCTGTGGATAACCACTTATCCACCCTTGTGGACAGCTTGTGAAGATCGCGGACGCGGCTGACCTTTGGTCGCAGGCGGTGGAACGCCTGCGCGCGGAGATCGGAGAGGAGAACGCCGACCTCTGGCTGAAGCCCGCGGAGGCGGTGTCCTTGGAGGGCGGCGTGCTGACCCTGCGCGTGCCCAACAAGTTCTTCTCGGACGGAATCAAGGAGCGCTACCAGAAGAAGCTGCTCGCCGCGTTCCGCGACGTCGCCGGCTCCGAGGTCGGCCTCGATTTCCGCGTGGAGCGCGACCTGACGCGCGTGCTGCCTCCGTCGGACCCGGTCCCCGAGGCGTCGCCGCAGTCGGACTTCGCGCTGTCGGACCTGAACCCGCGCTACACCTTCGAGGCGTTCGTCATCGGAGAGTCCAACCGCCTCGCGCGCGCGACGGCGGAGTCGATCGCGAAGAGCCCGGGCACGCAGTACAACCCGTACGTGATCTACGGCGGCGTGGGGCTCGGCAAGACCCATCTCATGCACGCGATCGGCAACGCGATGCGGCGCCAGCACCCCAAGGCGCGCGTCCTCTACACGACCAGCGAGCAGTTCGTCAACGAGTACATCGGCGCCGTGCAGAACAACGCGCTGGAGGCCTTCCGCGCGCGCTACCGCTCGCTGGACTGCCTGCTCATCGACGACATCCAGTTCCTGATCGCCAAGGAGCGCTCCGAGCAGGAGTTCTTCCACACGTTCAACGCCCTGTTCGACTCGCGCAAGCAGATCGTGGTCAGCTCGGACCGCTCCCCGAAGGAGATGACTCCTCTCGAGCAGCGCCTGATCTCGCGCCTGGAGTGGGGCTTCGTCGCCGACATCAAGCCGCCGGACCTCGAGACGCGCATCGCGATCCTGCGCAAGAAGGCCGACCTCGAGGGCTTCTCGGTGCCCGACGACGTCATCCTGTTCGTGGCGTCCTCGGTCAAGACCAACGTGCGCTCGCTGGAGGGGTCGTTGATCCGCCTGAAGGCCTTCCAGTCGATGACCGGCGCCCCGCTGACGGTCGACGACGCCCGCGACATCCTCAAGGACGCGATCTCGACCGACGACGTCAACCCGGTGCGCATCGAGACCATCCAGCGGGTGGTCGCCCTCAAGTACTCGGTGGACGTGAAGGACCTCAAGGGCCAGCAGCGCACGGCTTCGATCGCCCTGCCCCGGCAGGTCGCGATGTACCTGTCCTGCGTGATGAGCGAGCTGTCCTCGACGGACATCGGGCGCGCCTTCGGCGGCAAGGACCACTCGACGGTGCTGCACGCGCGCAAGAAGATCGAGAAAAAGATCGAGGAAGACCCGTTTTTTCTGGAGCTGATCAACCGGATCCAGGCCGACATCAAGGCTGCGGAACGGTGACGGGCGTGCGACGGAAATGTGTTTGACCGAATTGTAACGGCGGTGTGTCGCCGATGTGTTTGACCGAAGTATGACATGGGGATTAACTGTGCATGACGGCCGGTTTTCGTGGAAAACTTCCGGACCTGTGGACACTGTGAATAACTCGCTCGGCTTTTCCACAGGCCGCGCCGAGGGGGCTCCCCTCGCAGTCCGCGTTATGCACAGTGTCCCCCGCTCGATGAAGGAGAGGACGGAAAAATGAAAATAACCATCAGCAAGGACGAATTGGCGCAGGGCGTTCAAACCATCCAGTCCGCCCTGTCATCCCGGACCACCTTGCCCATCCTGTTGAACTTCCTCCTCGAGACGGAGGACAAGAAGGTGAAAGTCATCTCGACCGACCTCGAGATGGGGGTCAAGCACTACCTGAAGGCCGACATCGAAAGCGACGGCAGCATCACCATCCCCGCCAAGAAATTCGCCGACATCCTGCATAGCTTGCCGGATGCCCAGGACGTGGAGCTTTCGGTCGACGCCGGCGGCAAGATCTCCCTCAAGTGCGGCCGTTCCCGTTTCGGGATGGTCGGCGCGCCGAAGTCCGAGTACCCGGTCCTGCCCGAGTTCAACAAATCGAGCGCCTTCGAGCTGCCCGCGGCCGTGATCGGCGAGATGGTGAAACAAACGATATTCGCCGCCTCATCCGATGAAACTCGTCACGTTCTCAATGGAGTCTTCTGGGCGGCCAAGAAGGGCACTCTGGAGATGGTGGCGACCGATGGTCGGAGACTGGCCGTCTGCTCCAAGAAGATTCTGCCGAAAGATAAAGAGTTCTCCGTCATCGTCCCGACGAAAGTTTTGGCCGAGTTCCTCCGGCTTTTGGGAGTCCTCGAGATACAGAAGGGCGACGAGGAGAAGATGCTGGTGGCCGTCACCGACAATCAGATCACCTTCCAGCTCAAGGGAACGACTTTGCTTTCGCGATTGGTCGGGGGCTCATTCCCCAACTATGAGCAAGTCATTCCCACGAAGAGAGAGGTTATTTTCTCGGCCCCTACGAAGGATCTGTTGGCCGTGACGAAACGAGCCTCGCTGTGCGCGGTGGACCGCGGCGGGTCCGTGAAGTACGCCTTGAAGAAAGGCGTCTTGAACGTCACGGCGTCGAGTCAGAACAACGAGTTTACCGAGGAATTAGCGGTCGAGTATCCCGGGGCGGATTTCTCCGTGGCGTTCAATCCTCAATTCGTGGTGGACGCCCTGAAGCACGTCGATACGGATAAGACGGTCGTCGCGATGACGAGCCCCGTGAACCCGGCCCTGTTCGAGCCGGCCGAGGGCGAAGGAGATTACCGGTTCGTCGTGATGCCGATGCGCCTGTGATCTACGATCCGGGGGCCCCGCGGGGGCGCTGGACGAACGCGGGCGACCTGGTCGCGGCGTTCACCCGGAAAAGCCAGGCTCCGACGGACCGCCTGGCGATCTTAGGCTCGGTTTGGGACAAGGAGTGCGGCGCCTACGCGAAGCATTGGGCGCTGATCGGCGTGAAGAAGGGAGTGCTGTACGTGCGGCCGAAGAGCTCGGCCGCCGCTCAGGAGCTGCACATGAGGTCCGAGGGGCTCGTCAAAGCCCTCAACAAGTATTTCAGCAGGCCGTGGATCGTCGCGGTCCGCGTTTCGTACCGGTAGCAGCCGTTCCAATTTATCGAGGCACGACGTCGCGTTTCCCGGCTTAGCCGGAGGAGGAGACGATGTCAGACCTTACGACGGAGACGACCGATATGGCCAAGCAGGAAGACAAGAAGTACGACGCGTCCAATATCCAGGTCCTGGAGGGCCTGGAGGCGGTCCGCAAGCGCCCCGCGATGTACATCGGCAGCACGGGCCCGGCCGGCCTGCACCACCTCGTCTACGAGGTCGTGGACAACTCGGTCGACGAAATCCTGGCCGGTCGCTGCTCGACCGTCGACGTGTTCATCCACCAGGGCAACTCGATCACGGTCAAGGACGACGGCTCCGGCATCCCCGTCGACCCGATGAAGGACCCCAAGTTCAAGGGCAAGTCCGCGCTCGAGGTCATCCTGACCGTCCTGCACGCCGGCGGCAAGTTTGACAAGGGCGCCTACAAGGTCTCCGGCGGCCTCCACGGCGTCGGCGTCACGTGCGTCAACGCGCTTTCGGAGTGGCTCAAGGCCGAGGTTCATCGCGACGGCAAGCTCTGGGTCCAGGAGTACAAGCGCGGCAAGCCCGACGACGACGTCAAGGCGGTCGGCAAGTCCGACCTGCACGGCACGACGATCTCCTTCAAGCCCGACCCGGACATCTTCAACGGGCACATGTACTCCTTCGAGACGCTGTCCAACCGCCTGCGCGAGCTCGCGTTCCTGAACGCCGGGGCGAAGATCTCGATCACCGACGAGCGCGAGGACAAGCGCCATAACTTCCATTATGAAGGAGGAATTTCGCAGTTCGTCCAGCACCTGAACTCCAACAAGAAGGTCGTCCACCGCGAGCCGATCTCCATGACCAAGGAGAAAGAAGAGGTCATCGTCGACTTCGCGATCCAGTACAACGACGACTACTCGGAGACGGTGTTCTCCTTCGTCAACAACATCAAGACGCCGGAAGGCGGCACGCACCTGGCCGGCTTCCGCTCGGCGCTGACGCGCGTGATCAACGACTACATCAAGAAGTACGACCTGCTCAAGGGCAAGAACTTCAACGTCACCGGCGACGACGTGCGCGAGGGCCTGTGCGCGGTCCTGTCGGCGAAGATCCAGAACCCGCAGTTCGAGGGGCAGACCAAGTCCAAGCTCGGCAACGCCGAGGTCGAGGGCATCGTCAAGTCGATCGTCGGCGACGTCCTCGTCACTTTCTTCGAGGAAAATCCTTCGACGGCGAAATCCATCTGCGCCAAGGCGATCGCCGGAGCGGAAGCCCGCGAGGCCGCGCGCAAGGCCAAGGATCTGACCCGCCGGAAAGGCGTGCTCGACGGGTCTTCTCTCCCCGGGAAATTGGCCGACTGCCAGGAGCGAGACCCCGAGCACTCCGAGCTCTTCATCGTCGAGGGAGACTCGGCCGGCGGCTCGGCCAAGCAGGGCCGCGACCGCGTGTTCCAGGCGATCCTTCCCATCAAAGGAAAGATCCTCAACGTGGAACGGGCGCGCCTCGTGAAGATCCTTTCGAACGAAGAGGTGCGAACTCTCATCTCGGCGATCGGCACGGGAATCGGAGAAGGCGAAGACGGCCTCAAGATGGACAAGCTCCGCTACCACAAGTTGATCATCATGGCCGACGCCGACGTCGACGGGCAGCACATCCGCACGCTGATCCTCACGTTCTTCTACCGCCAGATGAAGCAGCTCGTCGAGAACGGCCACATCTACATCGCCCAGCCGCCGCTGTTCAAGGTCAAGAAGGGCAAGACCGAGATGTACATCGACACCGAGGAAAAGATGGAGTCGTGGCTTCTCAACGAAGGGCGGAATTCCTTGGAAGTCACCGCGGTCAATCCGGCCAACGGCAAGTCCAAGAAACTCGACGCCGACGACCTCAAGTACCTGCTCAAGCTCCTCAACGAGCTCGAGACCCTGATCCGCCACATCGAGCGCAAGAGCCTGCACCTCGAGGACTTCCTGGACTACCAGGCCGCGGGCAAGCTCCCTCTCTACCGCATTGAGAAGGGCGCCGGCGAGTACGAGTTCTTCTACAACGAGAAGGAGTGGAACGCGTACCGGGACGCCTACGTCGCGGAGCAAAAGAAGAAGCTCATCGAGGAGCGCGCCGAGAAGGCGAAGAAGGCCCCGGCGAAGCCGGCCGCCGCGAGCGAGAGCGTCGAGGCTCCCGCCGAGGACGCCCTCAGCGAGGCCGACGAGGAGGCGCTCGAGCCGGACGCCCAGGAGCTCTGGGAGATGCCGAAGCTCGACGCGCTGTCCAAGAAGTTCAAGGAGATGGGCCTCGATCTCAAGTGGTACGAGGTCGTGCGCGACGAGAAGACCAAGCCCCTGTTCCGCGCGAAGACCTCGCACACGGAGACCGACGGCTACAGCTTGAAGGATCTCCTTCTCATGGTCCGCGACGCGGGCCGCGCCGGCGCGCAGATCCAGCGCTACAAGGGTCTGGGCGAGATGAACCCCGACCAGCTGTGGGAGACGACCATGGACCCCAAGCGGCGCCGCCTGCTGCAGGTCAAGGTCGTCGACGCAGCCGACACCGAGAACGCCTTCACGACGTTGATGGGCGACAAGGTTGAGCCGCGCCGCCTCTTCATCGAGAAGCACGCGAAGGAAGTGAAGAACCTCGACATTTAATCTTCCCGAGAGAGAATAAACCATGAGCAAATCCGATCAGCCCGATCTGACGCCGGAGCCCGCGAACGCGAACATCATCCAGCGCGACCTCGGCGCCGAGATGCGCGGCTCCTACATCGACTACTCCATGTCGGTCATCGTCGGCCGCGCCCTGCCGGACGTGCGCGACGGCCTCAAGCCCGTCCACCGCCGCATCCTCTACGCGATGCACGACGAGGGCTTGGCGTCCAACAAGAAATACTCCAAGTGCGCCGGCGTCGTCGGCGAGGTGCTCAAGAAGTACCACCCGCACGGCGACTCCGCCGTGTACGACGCCATGGTCCGCATGGTCCAGGACTTCTCCCTGCTGCACCCCCTCATCGACGGCCAGGGCAACTTCGGCTCCGTCGACGGCGACCCCGCGGCCGCCTACCGCTACACCGAGGCCCGCCTGGCCAAGATCGCGGAAGAAGTCATGGCCGACATCGATCAGGACACGGTCGACTTCACGCCCAACTTCGACGGCACGACGACCGAGCCCTCGGTCATGCCGGCGAAGGTCCCCAACCTGCTGATCAACGGCTCGACCGGCATCGCGGTCGGCATGGCGACCAACATCCCCCCGCACAACCTTTCCGAGATCTGCGAGGCGACGATGGCGCTGATCAAGGACCCCAAGATCGAGTCGAAGGAGCTGATGAAGATCGTCAAGGGCCCCGACTTCCCGACCGGCGGCATCGTGCGCGGCCGCGCGGGCATCAAGGACTATTTCGAGACCGGCCGGGGCTCCGTCCGGATCCAGTCGAAGACCGACATCGAGGACATCAAGGGCAACCGTCAGGCGATCGTCATCCACGAGCTCCCGTACCAGGTCAACAAGGCCACCTTGCTCGAGACGATCGCGGAGCTGGTCCGCGACAAGAAGATCCCCGACATCTCCGACATCCGCGACGAGTCCGACCGCAAGGGCATGCGCGTGGTGATCGAGGTCAAGCGCGACGGCAACGCGAACGTCGTTCTCAATCAATTGCTCAAGCACACGCAGATGGAGACGTCCTTCGGCGTGATCCTGCTCTCCCTCGTCGACGGGCGCCCGCGCGTTCTCGGCGTGCGCGACATGCTCGGCCACTTCATTCAGCACCGCAAGGTCGTCGTCACCCGCCGTACCAAGTTCCAGCTGCGCAAGGCGCTCGACCGCGCCCACATCCTGGAAGGCCTGATCATCGCGATCAAGAACATCGACCGCGTGATCAAGATCATCCGCGGCGCCAAGGACACCGACACGGCGCGCACCGAGCTGATGGAGGCCTTCGAGCTCTCGAAGGCGCAGACGAACGCCATCCTCGAGATGCGCCTGGCCAACCTGACCAAGCTGTCGGTCGGCGACCTGCAGGACGAGTACGACGGGCTGGTCAAGAAGATCGCCGAGCTCAAGGCGATCCTGGCCGACGTCAAGAAAGTCTACGCGATCATCACCAAGGAGCTCGAGGAGGTCAAGGAAGCTTTCGGCAAGTCCCGCCAGACGCAGATCACCTCCGAGGCCGCCGAGATGTCTCTCGAGGACCTCATCCAGAAGGAGGAGGTCGTCATCTCCTTCTCGAACACCGGCTACGTCAAGCGCATCCCCGTCGCCACGTACCAGGCGCAGGGCCGCGGCGGCAAGGGCATCACCGGCGCCGAGGTCAAGGAAGAGGACTTCATCGAGCATTTCTTCGTGACCGATACCCACGCCGCGCTGCTGTTCTTCACGAACCGCGGCCGCGTGTTCGCGCTGCGGGCCTACGAGATCCCCGAGGGCAACCGCACGTCCCGCGGCAAGGCCGTCGTGAACCTGCTGGCGCTGACGGGCGAGGAAAAGGTCACCTCCGCCATCGCCATCCGCTCCTTCGAGGAGAAGAAGGGACAGGAGAGCTTCCTGGCCATGTGCACGCGCAACGGCACGGTCAAGAAGACGCCGCTCGCGGACTTCGAGAACATCCGCCGCAGCGGCATCATCGCGATCACGTTGGACGAAGGCGACGTGCTTGTGGAAGTCCAGCACACGTCCGGGACGGACGAGCTTCTGATCGCCACGAAGGACGGCATCGCCATCCGCTTCCCCGAGAGCGACATCCGCTCGATGGGCCGCGGCGCCGCCGGCGTCCGGGGCATCCGCCTCGACAAGGGCGACCAGGTCGTCGGCATGGAGGCGTTCCCGCCGGCGAGCAAGAAGACCCTGCTGACCGTCTGCGAGCACGGCCACGGCAAGCGCACCGAGCTCAACGAGTACCGCGGCCAGCACCGCGGCGGCGGCGGCATCATCACGATCAAGGCCACCGACCGCAACGGGGCGGTCATCGGGGTCAAGCTCGTGACCAACGAGGACGACCTCATGGTGATGACCGAGCAGGGCAAGGCCATCCGCCTGCGCTGCAACGACATCAAGACCATCTCGCGCAACACGCAGGGCGTGCGGCTGGTCAAGCTCTCGGAGGGCGACAAGGTGGCGCGCGTGGCGCCGATCGCCGCCGAGCCGCCGGTCAACCCCGAGCTCCCGATCGACGGAGAGAAGAAGTGAGGGCGCGGAACTGATGCCGCGCGTATCAATCGTCGCGGCGACGCTTTGCGTCGTCGCGACGGCCGCCGCGACGGTCTCCGCGTCGGCGGAAGTCCGGCTTCAGGGAGTCCATTGGCAGGTCGGGCGCGTGGAGGCCGGCCGCGTCGCGTCCTGGCAGGACGCGCGCGCGCTGCCGCGCGGGCTTAATGCCGACGAGCGCCTGCGCGCGCGTCTCGTCCTCGAGAACGACGGGGCGGGGGCCGAGGAAGGACTCCTCCTGCGCTACTCGCTCGTCGCGCGCGTGAAGCCCGACGCCGCCGCGGCGGGCGTCTGGGCCGTGCCTTTCGACGTCGACGAGAAGCGCGTGCCGAAGGTCGGAGCCGGCAAGGTGCTCGAGGTCCCCCTCGACGCCTCCCCGGCGATCGAGCTCTACCTGCGCCGCGCCGCGCGCTCGGGGTGGAGCGCGGACCGCTTCAAGATCTCGGTCATGCTCGAGCCGCACCGCGGCTGCAAGGACCTCCAGCTCGTCGAGGACCAGCTCGAGCTGGGGACGGAGACGAAAAAACCGTGAACGATCTCGGCCTGCTCCGCAAAGACCCCGCCGCCGCGCGCCGGGCGCTGTCGTCCCGGCATCCGCGCTGGGAGAAGGAACTCGACGCGCTGCTTAGGCTCGACGAGAGCCACCGGACCCTCTTAAAGGAGGTCGAGGACTTGCGCGCGCGGCGCAACGCGGCGTCGCAGGAGATCGGCAAGGCCAAGGCCGCCAAGGACGAGGCGAAGGCCGCCGCCTTGATGGCCGAGGTCGGCAAGCTCAAGGCCGACATGCCCGCCAAGGAGGCCGCGCTCGCCGAGTCGGAGAAGGCGATCCGCGCCGCCGCGCTCGAGCTGCCCAATCTGCCGCACGCGAGCGTTCCCGTCGGCAGCGACGAGACGCAGAATCCCGAGGTGCGCAAGGCTCTCGAGCCGCGCGAGTTCGAGTTCAAGCCGCTCGACCATCAGTCCGTCGGCGAGAAGCTCGGCATCCTCGACCTCGCCGCGGCGGCGAAGCTCTCCGGCTCGCGCTTCGCGCTGTGGAAGGGACCAGGCGCGCGTCTCTTGCGCGCGCTCGGCAACTTCCTGCTCGACCGGCACGCCCACCGCGGCTATCTCGAGGTTCACCCCCCCTATCTCGTGCGGCCCGAGGTCATGGAGGGCACGAGCCAGCTCCCCAAGTTCGAAGCCGACATGTATAAGACGGTGAACTCGGAGGGCGAGAGGCAGAGCACCCTTTACCTCATCTCGACTTCCGAGATCTCTCTCACGAACATGGTGAGAGAAGAGATACTCCCCGCCGACCGGCTTCCGATGAAGCTTACCGCTTTTACGCCCTGCTTCCGCCAAGAGGCCGGCTCGTACGGAAAAGACGTCCGGGGCGTGATCCGCAATCACCAGTTCGACAAGGTGGAGCTGGTCTGGATCACGAAGCCGGAGGACTCGCTCGGCGCCCTCGAGGAATTGACGAGCGACGCGGAGAGCGTCCTGGCGGAACTGGGACTGCCATACCGCGTTATTAGTCTCTGCACCGGCGACATGGGCTTCGCGGCGCAGAAGACCTACGACATAGAAGTCTGGATGCCGTCGGAGAACAAGTACCGCGAGATCTCGTCGTGCTCGGACTGCTCGGACTTCCAGGCTCGTCGCATGGCCGCGCGCTTCCGCCGCGACGCGAAGGCCGCGCCGGAGCTCGTGCACACCTTGAACGGCTCGGGCGTCGCCGTGGGCCGGCTTGCCGCGGCGATCTTGGAGAATTTCCAACAGGCCGACGGCTCGGTCCTCATCCCCCGCGCGCTGGCGCCGTACTTCGGCGCGGAGCGCATCTCGGTCCCCTGAGATGGCCAAGGCGCTCGATCAGCTGAAGTCGGTCGTGGCGCGCCTCCGTTCGCCGAAGGGCTGTCCCTGGGACCGCGAGCAGACGCACGCCTCGCTGATCCCGTACCTGCGCGAGGAGTCCGCCGAGCTGGCCGAGGCGCTCGAGGGCGGACGCTGGCACGAGATGGAGGACGAGCTCGGCGACATCCTCTTCCACGTGATGCTGCACGCGCGCATCGCCGAGGAGATGGGCCTGTTCACTCTCGAGGACGTCGCGCGCAGCCAGGCGCTCAAGCTGCAGCGCCGCCACCCGCACGTCTTCGCCCGGGACCGCCAGTTCAAGACCGCCGGCGAGGTCCTCAAGCACTGGAAGACGATCAAGGCCGAGGAACGGGCCCTGCGCGATCGCGACGTGGCCGCCCGCGCTCGCCGCCGCTCGCCGAAGCGGAGGAAGGCCTAATGTTCTTCGAGGGGCCCGAGAAAAAGGTCGAGATCTGCCTGCTGCCCGGCCAGCCGTCCCTGCGCGCCCGCGGGCTCGATTACTGGAAGGAGATCGCGGCCAAGTCCCGCGCCCAGATCCTCTCGACCGTCTCCAACGAGTCGCTCGACGCCCACCTGCTCTCCGAGTCGAGCCTGTTCGTCTCCGACAACTGGCTCACGATGATCACCTGCGGCCGCACCGACCTCGTCGCGGCGGTGGTCCAGCTCTGCGCCGACATCGGTCACGATAAGTTCGCCTACATGATCTACGAGCGCAAGAACGCCCACCACCAGGAATACCAGCCGTCGAACTTCTTCGACGACGTGCGCCGTCTCTCCGACGTGATGCCCGGCAAGTCGTTCCGCTTCGGCGACGGCGACGACCACCACGTGTTCCTGTTCCATCTCGACAAGCCCTATACGCCCGAGTCCGACGACCTGACGCTCGAGATTCTGATGCACGGCGTCGACACGCAGGCCGCGCGCGTGTTCATGTCCGGTCCCCAGCGCAAGAAGGAGTTCATCCGCGAGAAATCGGGCATCTGGACCATCATGGGGCCGGGCTTCCAGGTGGACGACCACTTGTTCGAGCCGATGGGCTACTCGCTCAACGCCATCCGCGGAGTGGAGTACTACACGATCCACGTCACGCCGCAGAAGATCGGCTCCTACGTCAGCTTCGAGACCAACCTCGTCGAGGGCGACGGCAACGAGACGGTCACGCGCGTGCTCGACCTGTTCAAGCCGCAGTCCTGCGACGTGATCCTGTTCCAGCCGCAGACCGGGCGAAAGAAGGTGCGCTGCTACTATCCGATCAAGCGCGCCGTGCGTCAGAACCTGAGCTGCGGCTACCGCGTGACCTTCGACCACCACTTCAAGCCGGTCGAGGGCGCGGCCGGGGCTTTCGAGATCGTCTTATGAAAAAATGGGCCGACGAGGAGTACCAGGGGATCGTCCGCACGGGTTTCCGCCTGAAGAAGAAGCTGTTCAAGGGCAAGAGCCCGTTCCAGAAGGTCGAGGTCGTCGAGACCAAGGGCCACGGCAGGCTGCTCCTGATCGACGGCATGACCATGGTCTCCGAGCGGGACGAGTTCGTCTACCACGAGATGATCGCGCACGTCCCCCTCTTCCTGCACCCCAAGCCCAAGCGCGTGCTCGTGATCGGCGGCGGCGACGGCGGCTCGGTGCGGGAGGTCTTGAAGCACAAGTCCGTCGAGAAGTGCGTGCTGGTGGAGATCGATCGGCTCGTCGTCGAGGCCTCCCAGAAATATATCCCGCTCACCGCCGGCAAGCTGTCGGACAAGCGCTCCGTCGTGCTCATCGAGGACGGCGTGAAATACGTCAAGGAGACGTCGGAGCGGTTCGACGTCGTGATCGTGGACTCGACCGAGCCCTTCGGGCCGGCCAAGGAGCTGTTCGGGCCGAGCTTCTACAAGAACGTGAAGAAGATCCTGACGAAGGACGGCATCGTCGTGAGCCAGGCGGGCTCGCCGTTCTATGAGATCTCCACGATCCAAAACCTGGACCGCATCCTGAAGAAGGTGTTCCCCGTCGTGGACGCCTATCTCTTCAACAACTTGACCTACCCCGGCGGCCTCTGGGCCTTCACCTACGCCTCGAAGGGCCTCCGCCCGGTGAAGGACTTCTCCCCCGCCCGCGTGAAGGCCGCGAAGCTCCCGCTCCAGTGGTACAACGCGGAAGTCCACGCCGGGGCGTTCGCTCTTCCGACGTTCCTCGGCAAAGCCATCGGCCGCCGATAGAAATTCCTCCGACGAGAGTTTTGACGCGATTTCGTGTCAAAACCTCCGAGGGAGGAATTTTTTGAGCGCGAGACTACTTAACGGCGGCGTCGTTCTCGGAGTAGGTCCCGCTCAGGTAGACGCTCTGGTTGATCCAGGCGAAAGGCGCGTTCACGTACTGGTTGATGAACGCGTTGCCCGAGAGGTTGACCGTGCCGACGTAGCGGCCGGCCTTGTAGAGCATGCCGGAGCCGTTGAGATAGGCGCTGCCGCTGACGAAGCCGCCGTTTCCCTGGCAGGAGCCGCTCAGGTAGACGTTGGCGTTGACCGGGAACTGCGCGTTCGCGCCGTCGTCGGCGGTGACGCTCACGTTGGCGGTGAGGTTGATCCAGCCGCTCATCATGCTGCCGTTGCAGGTCATCGAGCCGTTGCCGGTCGCGTTGGCGTAGCCGGAGACCGAGCCGGACTTGCCCGCGAGGGCGGCGGTCTTGGCGACGGCGCCGGTCGCGGCGGCCGACGCGGCGGCGAGGCGCGCGGCGGGAGCGGCGGCGGGGGTCGCGATCGCTTCCGCGGCCGGGAGCTTCACGCCGAGCTGCGCGGCGATCGAAGAGGCGTTCTCGAGCGGCGTCGCGGCGGACGCGGCCGAGGCGAGGGCGACGAGGCACGACGCGAGGAGCTTGGTCATGTCCGGATTCTAACCGAAAGACCTGCGCGTTGTATAGGTCCGACGGGTCAACTTCCCGTGACGGGCCCTAGAGCCAGCCGCGGCGGAGCAGGAGCTCGGCGATCTGCGCGGAGTTGAGCGCGGCGCCCTTGAGCAGGTTGTCGGAGACGATCCACAGCGCGATCTCGCGCTCGGTCGCGCCCTGGCGGACGCGCCCCGCGTACACTGGGGCCTTCCCCCCCGCCGAACGGGGCGTCGGGTAATCGCCTTCCTCGGACAGCTCCAGGCCCGGGGTCTTCGCGAGAACCGAGCGCGCCTGGGCGGGCGAGAGCTTCTTGCCGAGCGTGAGCCAAGCGGAAAGCGCGTGGCCGCGGATCGTGGGCACGCGCACGGCCGTGGCCGAGATCTTGAGCTTCGGCGCGCGCCAGATCTTGCGCAGTTCGGCCGAGACCTTGGTCTCCTCGCTCGAGGAGCCGTCGGGACCGAAGCGCCCCACCTGGGGCACCGCGTTGAAGGCGATCGCCCGCGGAAGCGCCGAAGCCTTGCCCGCCGCGAGGACCGGGGCGCGCCCGTCGGCCGACAGGCCCGTGCGCGCCAGCGCCGCGGCCTGGCCGAACATCTCGGCGAGCGCCGCCTTGCCCGCGCCCGAGACGGCTTGATAGGAGGCGACGCGCACCTCGCGCACGCCCGCGGACTTGTGCAGGAGGGCGCCCGCGACGCCGAGGCCGGTCATCGTGCAGTTGGGTCCCGCGATCAGCCGCGTGCGGGACGTGATCGCGTCGCCGTTGACCTCGGGAATGACGAGCGGGACCTTCGGGTCGAGCCGGAACGCCGCGCTGTCGTCGATGACCCACACGCCGCGCGCGGCGAGGCGCCGGCCGTGCTCGAGGGAGACCTCGTCGGAGCTGACCAGGAAGACGATGTCGCAGGAATCGAGCGCCGCGGCGTCGACGGCGGGAGCGTTGATCGCGCGCCCGCGGAAGCGCACCGAGGCGCGGGTTCGTCCCGACGAGAACGGCAGCAGCTCCCCGGCGGGGAAGCGGCGCTTCTCGAGGAGCTCGACGAGCTCCCGGCCGACCATGCCGGTGGCGCCGACGACGCCGACGCGGGGACCTTTAGCGGGGCGCATAGGGGATCATGGCGGGATCGGAGTAGCCGACCGCGCCCGACACGTCGCGGGCCACGCCGCGCACGTACATTCCGGGCGCCGGCGTCTTCTCCGGCGCGATGCCGAAGACGTACGGCGGCCGGCGCTGGAGCTTGGAGAGGCGCTCCCAGTCGAGGCGGTCGCGGGAGACCTCGACCCACGCGTCGGTCACGTCCTCGCCTGCCGCGGAGAAGCGCACGATGAGGCGCTTGCCGGCGCGCGCGAGCGTGAGGTCGTTGACCGAGACGGCGGGCTCGTCGGGGGCGGGCGGCACGAGCTTGAGGGCCAGCGCCGGGACGATGTTGGTGATCGGCGTCTCGAGGGAGCTCGCCGCCGAGCGCGGCGGCACGCCCATCAGGGAGCGGTTGTTCCAGGCCTGCGCCTCATGCGGCCCGGAGTCCTCGAGCTCGGCGGCGGCGAGGATCGGTGCGCTCGAGGCGCGCGTGAAGTAGTTGGACGGAGACCACACGATCAGATAATTGGGCCCGGTGAAGCTCACCATCGACATGGGGACTTCCGACCAGAACCACTCGCTGGCGCCGACGCCGTCGACGCGCGCCTGCGGATCGGCGTCGGCCGGGATGTCGGAGGTCTCGGCGAGAAAGAAGCTCTGCTCCGAGGTCCACGACGGCGTCTGGGAGATCCCCATATAGACCTTGCCGGGGATGACTTCGCGGATCCACGGCTTGTCGGGGTTCGGGCGCGTCTTGGCGCGGCCCACTTTCGCGCCGATGAACGCGCGCTGGAACTCGCCGGCGGGAGCCGGCGGCAGCTTGACGATCCAGGCATTGTTGAAGCCGATGTACCAGTTCGCGTCCGGGCCGCCGTCGGCGAAGCGCGTGTAGTCGTGCAGGGTCGGCGCGAGCGTCAGGATCGTGGGGACGACCACGCTCGTCGACAGCGCCGGCTCCAGGCCTTCGGACGGCGCGGCCGCGAGCGCGGGCGCCGTCAAAACGGCCGCGAGAAAATATGAAAAAATCATTATTTTTTAAGCACTTTTATGATTTTGTCGAAATCGTCGAAGCTGAAATAATGGATCTGGATGGAGCCCTTGGCGGGATTCTTGTTCGCGCGGATGACGACCTTCGTTCCCAGCGACGTCTGGAGAGTTTCCTCAAGCGCTCGCAGGTCGGCGGGCTTGGGCGGCGCCGCCTTCTTGACCGGAGCTTCCTCCGCCGGGGGTTCCCCCGCCTCGACCTGCTTGGCCAACGACTCCGTCTCGCGCACCGAGAGCTTGCCTTCGAGCACCTTCTTGAACACCGCGTGGCGGAGGTTGGGATCGGTGACCATGAGCAGCGCGCGGCCGTGGCCCTCGCTGAGTTGGCCGAACTGCAGGGCCTTTTGGATCTCCTCGGGAAGCTCGAGCAGGCGCAAAGTGTTGGAGATGCCGGACTTCGATTTGCCGACCTCCTCGCCCAGCGCGGTCTGGTTGATTCCGAACTCCTTCATGAGGCGCAAATAGCCGAGCGCGACCTCGATGGGGTTGAGGTCCGCGCGCTGGAGGTTCTCGATCAAGGTGAGCGCGAGGCGCTGCTTGTCGTCCTTCGGCTGGCGCACCACGACCTCGATCTCTTGCAGGCCGGCGAGCTGGGTGGCGCGCCAGCGGCGCTCGCCCGCGATCAGCTCGTAGGAGCGGGACAGCGGGTCGTACGAGACCACGATGGGCTGAGCGAGGCCGTGCTGCTTGATGGACGCCGCGAGCTCTCCCAACGCCTCGGGGTCGAAGTGCCGGCGGGGCTGGAGATGGTTGGCGCGGATCTTGTCGACCGCGATCTTGATCGGCGTGCCGTCAGACGCCGCCGCGACGGCGGTCGCGGCCGGCGTCACGGGAGCGGCGGGGATCAGGGCGGACAGGCCGCGGCCGAGGGCTTTGCGGGTCATGCGGTATTCTCCGTGACTTCTGCGTTATCGGGGTCGGCCGCCGCGGGCTCCGGCTGCGCACCGATGCCGCGGCGAGCCAAGAGCTCGCGAGCGAAGCTCATGTAGGCCTCGCCGCCGCGGGACTTGGCGTCGTATTGGAAAATGCTCTGGCCGAAGCCGGGCGCCTCCGCCAGGCGGATGTTCCGGGGGATGATGGACGAGAACATCTTGGGGCCGAAGAACTTGGCGACTTCCTCTTTCACTTGGTTGGACAGGGTCATCCGGGAGTCGAACATGGTCAGAACTCCCCCCTCCACCTCGAGCTTGGGGTTCAAGGCGGATTTCACCTTATCCACAGCCCCTGTGAATTGGGCCAACCCCTCCATGGAATAGTATTCTCCCTGGATCGGGATGATGATCTTGTCGGCCGCATTGAGGGCATTGACGGTCAGGAGGCCCAGGGAAGGCGGGCAATCGATGATGATGAAGTCAAAGCGGGACTTGACGGCGGAAAACGAACCTTTTAAGCGACTTTCCCGGGCCAAAGCCGAAACCAGCTCGATTTCGGCGCCAGCCAGGTCGTTGTTTGCCCCCGCCACGGATAATTTGGGCAGGGCCGTGGCCTTGATGGTTTTTTCCAGGGGCAGGAGGTCGACCAGGACATCGTAGACGTTTGGGTCGAACTCGGCCTTGTTGAAGCCGACCCCGGAGGTGGCGTTTCCCTGGGGGTCCATGTCGACCATAAGCGTCTCTTGGCCCAAAATCGCCAGCGCGGCGGAGAGGTTTATGGCCGTGGTGGTCTTTCCGACCCCCCCTTTTTGGTTTGCGATCGCGATGATTTCGGCCATATGGTGTTTACACGTGAAAACTATACTTTTTGGAGACGGAAAGTTTACACGTGAAAACTGCGGATTCATGGTAGCAAGTGAACGGAGGACTGTCAAGCGGCAACTTAATTCCATGTAAGAACGGATAGAGTTAAATAGATATGCTTAAGTGTTATCTATTATCATCCATCATGAGACACAAATGATGCTGGACAGTGATAAGCGATTTTCTTAAACTCAGGCCATGAACGAGACGAAAAAAGCCGCGGCGCTGCTCGCACGGATCAAGGCGGGGGAGTTCCATACCGTCATCCTCGCCTTCCCCGACATGCAGGGGCGCTGGATGGGCAAGCGCGTCACTGGCCGGCACTTCGTCGAGACCATGGCGGCGCACGGCACGCACGCCTGCGCCTACTTGCTCACCGTCGACATGGAGATGGACCCCGTGCCCGGCTACGAGCTCACGAGCTGGACGCGAGGCTATCAGGATTTCGCGATGACGCCCGATTTCTCGACGTGGAGGGCCTTGCCTTGGCAGCCCGGCACGGCGCTCGTGATCTGCGACGTCGTCGATGATAAAAACATCCCTATCGCGGTGGCCCCGCGCCAGGTCCTCAAAGACCAAGTCGCTCGCGCCGAGAGGCTCGGCTATTCTCTCAAGATGGCCACGGAGCTGGAGTTTTATCTGTTCCGTGAGACGTACGAATCGGCTTCCAAGAAGAACTGGACCAACCTCGAGCACTTCGGAACCTACATCGAGGACTATCACATCCTGCAGGGCACCCGCGTCGAGGGCGTGGTCGGCGAGATCCGCAACCAGATGGAGGCGGCCGGCGTCCCCGTCGAGACCTCCAAGGGCGAGTGGGGCCCGGGACAGCACGAGATCAACCTCGAGTACTCGACGCCCGTCGACATGGCGGACAAGCACACGATCTACAAGCACGGCGCCAAGGAGATCGCGATGCAGAAGGGCTGCGCGCTGACCTTCATGGCCAAGTTCGACGCACGGCTGGCGGGATCTTCTTGCCATATACACGCGAGCCTCTGGGACCGCGCCGGCAAGACCAACGCCTTCTCGGAGGGGGGAAAGCCGACCAAAGTCTTCCGCTGGTTCCTCGGCGGGCAGATGGCATTGGCGCGGGAGCTCGCCTACTTCGCGGCGCCGACGACGAACTCCTATAAAAGGTACCAGGCCGCGACGTTCGCTCCGACGCGCATCGCCTGGGCGCGCGACAACCGGACCTGCGGCTTCCGCGTCGTCGGGGAGGGAAGCTCCTTGCGCATTGAGAACCGCATCCCGGGCGCGGACGTGAACCCTTACTTGGCGCTGGCCGCCACGATCGCGGCCGGGCTGCACGGCATCAAGCACAAGATCGAGCCTCCCGAGGCGCTCGAGGGCAACGCCTACGAATCCTCCGTCCAGCCCGTGCCCAAGACGCTCGCTGAGGCGATCTCCCTCCTCGAGCATTCGAAGGCCGCGCGCGAGGCGTTCGGCGACGAGGTGTTCAAGCACTACCTGCACACGGCCAAGGCCGAGGCGGCCGCGCACGACCGGGCCGTGACCGACTGGGAGAAGGGCCGGAACTTCGAGCGGATCTAGCTTAGCGCGGCTTGCAGAGGCCGCGGCTGACGAAGGTCCAGGCCGCGAGCTTGTAGAGCAGGCGCATGCCGACGTTGGCGTCCCACTCGTCCTTGCCGCCGGGGGCGGGGGAGACCTCGACCAAATCAAACCCGATAATAGTTCGGCCTGATTTGGCCAAAGCGCCCAGCAAGTAATTCACCTCGGAGAACTCCTGTCCGCCGGGAACGGGTGTGCCGGTGTGAGGGCAGAATCGAGGGTCCAGTCCGTCGATGTCGAAGGTCACCCACACTTTCTCGGGAAGCGCCGCCACGATCTCCGCGCACGTTTTGGCCCACGGCTCTCCGGCGAATCGCCGCGCGGTCAGCTCGCGGTCGAAGAACACCTTCGCGCGGCCGCCGAGCGCGCGCAGGAACTCGTGCTCCTGCTCGCAATAGTCGCGGATGCCGACCTGGACGATCTTGGAGATCTGGGGGATGTTCTCCATCGCGTTGTACATGATGGAGGCGTGCGACCAGGTGAAGCCCTCGTAGGCGACGCGCGTGTCGGAGTGAGCGTCGAAGTGCAGCAGGCCGAACTTGCCGTGCGTCTCGGCCGCGGCTTGGAACGCGCCGTAGGGCACCGAGTGGTCGCCGCCGACGACGCCGACGATCTTGCCGGCGTCCATGAGCGCCTTGGTCTCGCGGCGCACCCACTCGTTGAGCTTGCCGCCGAGGTCGTTGGCGGTCTTGAGCGCCTTGATCAAGCTCTTGTTCCCGTCGAGATTTCCGCCGACGGCGATCACCTTCTGCGCCGCGGCTTTCGCCGTCTTGTTCCACGCGCGCACTTCCTTCGACTCGGGGCGCATAAAAAGGCCGGGGACGTACGGCTTGATCACGTCGCCGTCGAAAAGGTCCACCTGGCCGCTGGCCGCGAGGATGGCGGCGGGCCCCTTCGACGTGCCGCCGCCGTAGGACGTGGTGGCTTCCCACGGCACGGGCAGCAGGACCAGGGCCGCGTCCTTTTCCTCGTGAGGGAGTCCGAACACTCCGGAGTCGGCGTCGGGCGCGGCGTTGGGGTCGAAGTCGAGCATGTCGAATTTTAGCAAAGTCGGCGAACTCGCTCCGGAGCGAGTTCCCGGCTAAAAGAATCCGTCGAGAAAGCTCTCGACGAGCTTGGGCAGGTCTTCCGAGTAGCCGCCCTCGAGCGTCGCGAAGCGGGGGAGTCTCGTGGCCGCGAGAAGGGCTCCGATCTTCTTGAAGGTCGAGCGATCGAGCTTGAGGCCGGCGATTGGGTCGTCTTTGTACGCGTCGAAGCCCGCCGAGACCGCGAGAAGATCCGGCTTCAGCGAGAGCGCGGCTTCCAGCGCCGGCTCGAAGGCCTTCATGTAGCGATCCCCGTCCGTGCCCTGGGGAAGAGGGATATTTATGCAGTTGCCCCGGCTTTCCGCCCCGGTCCCGGGATAGAGGGGGAACTGATGCAGCGAGACGAACGTCGTGTTCTCGCGCCCCAGGACGAGAGACTCGGTGCCGTCGCCGTGATGCACGTCGAAATCAATAATCCCTATTTTAAGGCCCGCCTTCTTCTTTTGAAGCCGCGCGACCGCGACCGCCAGATTGTTGATGTAGCAGAACCCCGCGACCCGCTCTTTTCCCGCGTGATGTCCCGGCGGCCGCATGAGCGAGAACGCCGGTTCGCCTGCCAGCGCGGACTCGGCCGCCGACAACGCCCCCGACAGGCTGATCATCGCGATCTTGTCGATGCCGGGATACGGCGGGGTATCCGCGTCGAGGAAGGTCCCGTTCGCGACAGTGGATAGATGCTTCGAGCCGTGCATGAACTCCACGTCGGACGCCGTCGCGGTGACGGGCGGCAGCGCCGGCGCGTGACCCGCCGCTTTCAACAGCTCGAAGGTCCTGGAGACGCGAAACGGCGCCTCGGGATGTCCCGAGGCGCCGTATTCGGCGGTCTTCAGATCGGAGAAGACCTTTCCCACGTCGGAAGTCCTAGCGCAGGGCGGCCGCGACTTCCTTCGAGCTGTTGAGCAGCGCGTTGTAGCGGCGGTCGCGGCGCTTCTTCCAGGCGCCGCGGTGGTAGCCGTAGGACGCGAGCGTCGGCAGGGCGATCGTCGCCTCGGCGAAGACCATCTGCTCGTCGGTCGTGTCGACCTTGCCCCACGAGCAGGCCTCGCGCAGCGTCGAGCCGGAGAGCGCGCCGTCGCGCTCGTCGGCGACCGTGATCTGGATCGCGTACTTGTGCATCTTCGGCTCGAAGCCCAGCATCTCCGCGCCGACGGTGACGTCCTGCGCGAAGTTCTTGGGCACGCCGCCGCCGATCATCAGCAGGCCGGTGTCCTTGGACTCGAGCTTCAGGCGCACGAGCTCGCGGAAGTCCTTGGCCGAGTCGATCGACGCGTGCGACTCGGGATTGTGCCACTGGTGGTGCAAGAGGCCGAAGCCGGCCGAGCAGTCGGAGAAGGCGGGCACGAAGATCGGCACGCCCTTCTTGTACGCGGAGAGGACGATCGAGTCCTTGACCTTGGACTTCTTGACCAGGTACTTGCCCATCTCCTCGAGGACCTCGCGCGAAGAGTACGGCCGCGGCTCGAGCGTGCTCATGATCTCGGAGATCGTGTTGTCGCACTCGCCGAGCTCGTCCTCGTCGATGAACGTGTCGTAGATGCGGTCGACGCGCGCGCCGCGCAGCGCCTTGTCGTCGACCCACTTGGAGCCCTTGTAGTGCTTGAAGCCCAGGGCCTCGAAGAAGTCCTGGTCGACGATGTTCGCGCCCGTGCTGACGATCGCGTCCACCATGTTGCTCTCGATCATCTGCCAGACGATCTTCTTGAGTCCCGCGGAGAACAGCGAGCCAGCCAGGCACAGGATGACGTCGCAGTCCTTGTCGGCGAGCATGCGGTCGTAGATGTCGGAGGCGCGGGCGAGGTCGCGCGCGGAGAACGCCATCTTGGCGTAGGCGTCCACGAGCGGGCGCGCGTCGAATTTCGTGATGTCGATGTGCTCGATCGTCTCCTTGAGCAGATCGGATTTCTTGATGTTGGCCATTTTCGCGAGTCCCCCGACGTAAGAGTTGAGACGATTATTATAACATTGGACCGACGATGTATCGCGGATATATGACGACCGTCGCGCTTCTCTTTCTCGCCGCCGCGCCCGCGGCCGCGGCCAAGAAGCCGTACCGCTCGCTCAATTGGCACCTGCAGCCGCATCACAAGACCCAGGTCTCGACCGCGACCGCGAGCGAGAACGAGGTTGAGGAGTCGAGCTCTCCCGCGAAGGAGCCCGTGCGCTTGATGGCCGGGCGCTGGTCGCCCGACGTCCGCGCCGCGATCGAGAAGCTCATCGCCGAGAAAGGCAAGGACGCGCCGGGCTACGATCCCAAGGTCCCGCCCGTCGCGGTCCTGCCGTGGAGCGACGCCGCCGTCGGCGGCGATCCGGCCGAGCTCGTCTTCCTGAAGCTCGTGACCGAGGTGAAGTTCAAGTTCGACGACTCCTGGTGGGAGCTCATCCCCGTGGGCTACGGGCGCCAGCCGACGCGCGCCGCATACGAGCAGTTCGTCTCGCTGTCGTCGGACGTGTGGAAGTCCCAGCCCAGCTACGACGGCTGGCGCAAGGGCATGCTCTCGAGCTATCTCGCGCTGTGCCGCGGCGTCGGCCGCAAGGAGTGCCGCTCCTACCTCTCGCGCCTATGGGCCGGCTGGCGCCTCGACGAGGCGCAGGATTATTCCAAGCGCGTGCTCGACGACGAGAAGAAGCGGGTCACCGCCGTCGAGATGGTCCCCGGCGAGCCCGGCGACCGCAAGCCGCTGCGCGCCCGCCGGGGATTGCGCGTGATCCCCGAGTTCCGCGACCTGGTGGCCAAGCTGCGCGCGGCCGGCTTCGACGTCTGGGTCATCGACGACGTCCCGCAGCCCGTGCTCGCGGCCTCGACGCTCGACTACGGGATCGACCCTTCGCGCGCCTACGGCGTGCAGAACTCGACCGACGGCGCGCGCATGGGAGCCGACGTCAAGGTCCCCGTGCCCACGCGGGGCGGCAAGGCCGAGGCCCTGCAGGCGCAGATCGGCCGCCCCGCCGACCTCGTCATCGGGCGCGACTCCGCCGACTTCGAGCTGCTCGACTACGGCGAGGGCCTGCGCGTCGCCTTGGACGTCGACCCCGAATTGGTCAAGAGGGCCGGCCAGCGCGGCTGGCTTGTCCAGCATGCGTTCGCGCGTTGACAGGCACGTGACGCATTGCTACATTGGAGTCCCGCCGAGGGAGAGTGCAAATGCCTAGTCCTATGCCCGAAAAGTCCGCGCCCGTCTACGAAGTCGGCGACCTGTTCGTCACGGAGACGGCCCTGACGCTCAAGCTGATGCCCAGCCGCAAGACCGGCACCGTGGCGATCCGCTGGTTCGCCAAGGACGGAGGCGTCATCAACGTCCGCGCCGCCGCCAAGGACATCCAGTCCCTCGTCGGCAAGATCCAGGGACGCAAGCTCCTGGTCCGAGGCCTCGTCGTGACGACCGACCTCGGCCGCGACACCGACCTCGTCCGCACGCGCCTCTCCGAGGCGGTCAACAAGGCCGGCTACGAAGTCATCGCCTAAATGAGCGCGCGTCTCGACGGGAAGGTCTGCCTGATCACGGGCGCCGGCTCCGGGATGGGCCGCCTGGCGGCCATCCGCTTCGGCCAGGAAGGGGCGAAAGTGATCGCCTGCGACGTGAACCTCGACGCGGTCAAGGAGACGGCCCAGATGGCCGAGGCCTCCGGCGGACGAGCTCTGGCCGTGAAAACGGACGTTTCTAAAGAAACGGATGTTAAGGAAGCGATCAAGGCCGGCGTGAAGGCCTTCGGCAAGCTCGACGTGCTGTACAACAACGCCGGGATTTTTCCGTCCGCCGACAATTCGGTCGTGAACACGGAAGAGAAAGTCTGGGACCAGGTCTTGGCCGTCAACGTCAAGGGCGTCTACCTCGTCTGCAAGCACGGCATTCCCGAGTTATTGGCCGCCGGCGGCGGCTCGGTGATCAACGTGGCGTCGTTCGTGGCGCTCGTGGGCTGCTCGGTGCCGCAGGACGCCTACACCGCGTCGAAGGGCGCCGTGATCGCGCTGACCAAGTCGCTGGCGGTCCAGTTCGGGCCCAAGGGCGTCCGCTCCAACGCGATCTGCCCCGGTCCGATCGAGACGCCGCTGCTCTCCGCGTGGCTCTTCAAGGAGCCCGCCGAGAAGGCCAAGCGCCTCAACCGCATCCCGATGCAGCGCTTCGGCAAGTCCGAGGACATCGTCAACATGGCGCTGTACCTCGCCTCCGACGAGGCCTCGTGGACCAACGGCGCCGCCATGGTCGTCGACGGCGGAATCACTTCTAATTACTTCTAAACGGTAGCGGAGGGCCCGATGCTCACCAAGCTTTGGATCGACGGGAAAGCCGTCGGCGCCCGCTCCGGCCGGACGTTCCCCGTCCTGAATCCCGCCGACGGGAAGACGCTCGCGGACGTCTCCGAGGGGGGGCTCGAGGACGTCGACGCCGCCGTGCGCGCCGCCGCGCGCGCCGCTTCCGGGCCGTGGGGCAAGACGCCCGCCCGAGCGCGCGGCAAGGTCATGCTCGAGATCGCGCGCCTGATCCGCGAGAACGCGGACGAGCTCGTGCTCCTCGAGACGCGCAACGCGGGCAAGCCTCTGGCCGACTCGCGCGACGAGATCGGCCTGGCGGCCGACGTTTTCGAGTACTACGCGGGCGCCGCCAACAAGCACTTCGGCGAGACGATCCCGGTCGGGGCCTCCGGGCTCGACTTCACCGTGCGCGAGCCCGTCGGAGTCTGCGCGCTCATCGTGCCGTGGAACTTCCCGCTCGTGATCGCGACGTGGAAGCTCGCGCCGGCGCTGGCCTGCGGCAACACGATGGTGCTCAAGCCCGCGCCCGAGACTCCTCTCACGGCTTTGCGGCTGGCCGAGCTCTGCCGGGAAGCCGGGCTTCCCGACGGCGTTCTGAACGTCGTTCCGGGCCCCGGCCCGGGCTGCGGCGACGCCTTGGTCGCTCATCCGCTCGTGCGCAAGGTCTCCTTCACGGGCTCGACGGCGACGGGGACTTCCATCATGAAGTCCGCGGCCGACGGGCTCAAGCGCGTCTCCCTCGAGCTCGGGGGGAAGTCCCCGAACATCGTCTTTGAGGACGCGGATCTCGACGTCTGCGTCGAGAAATCCGTCTGGTCCGTCTTCGGCAACGCGGGCCAGGACTGCTGCGCGCGCTCGCGCTCCATCGTCCACCGCAAGATCTACGACAAGTTCATCGACCGCTTCGTCGCCCGCACGAAGAAGATCGTCATGGGGCACCCCGAGAAAAAGGGCTCGCAGATCGGGCCGCTCATTTCCAACAAGCAGCGCGAGCGGGTGTGCCGCTACATCGACATCGGCGAGACCGAGGGCGCCGAGCGGCTGTGCGGCGGCTCCCTGCCGGGCGGGGCGCTGGCGAAGGGGTTCTACGTGACGCCGACGGTGTTCGCGGGCGTCGACGCGAAGATGAGGATCGCCCAGGAAGAGATTTTCGGTCCCGTCGTGGCGATCATCCCCTTCAAGGACGAGGACGAGGCGATCCGGCTCGCGAACGATTCGGCCTACGGGCTGTCGGCCTCGCTGTGGACGCGCGACGTGGGCCGCGTCCTGCGCGTGACCCGCGCGGTGCAGTCGGGCGTCATCTCGGTCAACTCGAGCTCGAGCGTCCATCTCGAGGCTCCGTTCGGCGGCTACAAGTCCTCCGGCGTCGGCCGCGAGCTCGGCCTCAAGGCGCTCGACCTCTACTCCGAGGTCAAGAACGTCTTCATCTCGAACGTCTAGTCCCGCGGAAATTATAAATTCAACCTTGATGCTCGGCGTGCGCGGGGCTATACTGCCATTCAGTGGAAGAGAACGCCGAAACGCCGTCCGACGCGGAGTCGTTCGCCTCGCCCGCCGATAAGCTGATCCTCGTCGTCGACGACGACGAGGGCATCCGCGCTCTCGTCGAGCTCATCGCGAAGGGAGAAGGCTTCCAGGTGGCGACCGCCGTCGACGGCGTGGCGGGCGCTGAGGCGATCGAGGCCCGCACGCCGGACCTCATCGTCGCGGATCTGATGATGCCCCGCCAGGGCGGCTACGAGTTCCTGCGCGGACTGCAGGCCTCCGGCAATTCCAGCGTCCCGGTCATGATCGTCACCGGCAGCGCGCTCAACGACTCGACGATCTCGATGCTGCGGCAGGAAGCCAACGTCGTCGAGATCTTCCGCAAGCCGATCCGCGCGGCTCAGTTCTCGAGCGCCATTCACCGCCACCTCGGCACCGCTCCCAAGCGGAGCTGAACGCCCGACTTGGTAGTATAGCCGCGTGAGCATCCGGTCGTACGAGGCTTCCAAGGAGAAGGGCTGGCGCGAGCGCCTCGCCGAGGCGCGCTCGGCGCTGGGCAACGTGCCGCGCGCCTTCGGCCTGCTCTGGGAGGCCGCGCCCGGCGGCACGATCGGCATCACGACGGTGACGGTCCTCGACGCCGCGTACCCGGCCGCGCAGGCGTGGGCCGGCAAGATGATCCTCGACGGCGTCGTCGACTCGATCAAGCTCCATCGCGAGCCCATGGCCGGAGTGCGGGCCGTGGCGCCGTACCTGCTGCTCGAGTTCGCGCTCGTGGTCTCCAAGGACGTCGGCGGGCGCGTGCGCCAGCTCATGCGCGAGCTGATCGACCTACGCCTGGGCTATCTCGTGACGGGACGCATCGTGCGCAAGGCGCTGACGCTCGACATGCGCTGGTTCGAGGACCCGAAGTTCTACGACAAGCTGCAGAACGCGCGCCGCCAGTCGGAGTACCGCGCGATGGCCGTCGTCGACAACGGCTTCTACGCCCTGCAGAACGCGCTGTCGCTGATCTCCTTCCTGGCCATCCTGCTCTTGTTCAACCCGTGGGTCGCGCTGGCGCTGTGCGCCGCGGGCGTGCCCGCGTTCATCGTGCAGACGCGCTACAGCGGGATGACCTTCCGCCTGCAGACCTGGCGCGCGCCCGAGACGCGCGAGCTCAACTACATCGAGCAGCTGCTCACGATGGACGACGCCGTGAAGGAAGTGAAGCTCTTCGAGCTCGGCGAGCCCCTGCTCAAGGCGCACGCGGAGACGTTCCAGAAGGCTTACGACGAGGACGCGGCGCTCGCGCGCAAGCGCACGTTCTACGGCGTGCTGTGGGGGACGGCGTCGATCCTCGCCTACTACGGAGCTTGGATCTGGGTGATCCGGCTCACCGTGGCCGGCGCGCTGACTCTGGGCGGCATGACCTTCTATCTCAGCCTGTTCGGCCAGAGCCAGGGCTCGTTCCAAGGCCTGCTCGACAACGTCGCGCGCTTGTTCGAGAACGGCCTTTTCCTGAAAAACCTGTTCGATTTCCTGGGGTTGGAGCCGAAAGTCATCGCCGGGGTCACCGGGCCGCGACCGGCGGCCGATCCCAAGCGCGGCATCGAGTTCGAGAACGTCTGGTTCAAGTACCCCAACGGCGAGACATGGATCCTGGAGGATTTCTCGCTCAAGATCCGCCCGGGCGAGAAGCTCGCGCTCGTCGGCGAGAACGGCGCCGGGAAGACCACCTTGATCAAGCTGCTCACCAGGCTGTACGAGCCCGAGCGCGGCCGCGTGCTCCTGCACGGCGTGGACCTGCGCCACTACTCGTCCGAGGAGCTCCACCGACGCATCGGCGCCATCTTCCAGGATTTCGTGCGCTACCAGCGCACCTTGCGCGAGAACGTGGGCTTCGGCGCCATCGAGAAGGCCGCCGACCTCGAGGCCGTGAAGTTCGCCGCGACGCGCGGCGGCGCCGACGAGATCGCGCGCGCCCTCGAGCACGGCTACGAGACGCGCCTGGGCCGCTGGTTCGACGACGGGCGCGACCTGTCGGGCGGGCAGTGGCAGAAGGTCGCGCTCGGCCGCGCGTTCATGCGCGATGCCGTGATCCTGGTCCTGGACGAACCCACCTCCGCCCTGGACGCCCAGGCCGAGTTCGAGCTGTTCGCGCGGCTCCGCCGTCTCGCCGAGGGTCGGACGGCGGTGTACATCTCGCACCGCTTCTCGACCGTCCGCCAGGCCGACCGGATCCTGTTCCTCGAGCACGGCCGGCTCGTCGAGGAGGGCACCCACGATGCGCTGATGCGCCTCGGCGGGCGCTACGCGCGGCTGTTCACGCTGCAGGCCTCGGCGTACACCGGCGAACCCGTCGACCTCACGGCGTT